>Ga0233425_10002327_pt1 | contig 37908 bp, 38 predicted proteins | sample Watercolumn_Towu_2_FD_181712 | JGI IMG/M metagenome (GOLD analysis project Ga0233425, IMG submission 181712) | Freshwater microbial communities from Lake Towuti, South Sulawesi, Indonesia - Watercolumn_Towuti2014_140_MG | ecosystem: Environmental > Aquatic > Freshwater > Lake | place... | reverse complement strand
GAACTCTACGCCAAAACTTTGGAACGTAAACGGCCTGACCGAAAAGCGACCAGACCCAAGAACCGATTCAGCCCCAAACCAAAGCGGCAGTACCGGTGAGGCTTAACTTAACGGCATTGGACCTTATCCTGGGTTACTTGGTCGACGGCTTTCATGGCGACAAAGCCAGGTTTTCCGTTGTTGTGTTCACACGCGACGAGGATAGTCGTCTTGCCATCGGCACCCCGCCCACGCTTGCCTGGGCGCTTGCCGCCGACGAAGGCGTCGTCGAGTTCAATGAGACCTTCCAGCCGGTACAGCCGGTTCTGATCGCCCATTGCTATCCGTAGTTTCCGTAACATCCTTTGGGCAGTAATCCAGGAAACGCCAATCAGCTTGGTCAAGCGCAAGGCCGAAATGCTGCCCTTATCCGTCGACATCCAATAGAGGCACCAAAACCACTTGACCAAGGGCAGCTTGGTGTTATGGAACAAAGTACCGGCGGTCACCGAGGTGTGCTGGTGACAATGGGCGCATTCATACACGCCCCGGGTTTGTAGCAACCAGCCTTTCGGGTGCCCACAACACCCACAGACAAAACCGTCAGGCCACCTCAGTTTAATCAGCGCCTGAAGACAGCTTTTTTCATCCGAAAACCGTTGCTGCCATTCCCAAAAACTCGTGACGTCTGCTTGCATGTCGGCTCTCCAGGTTACCAGTTCAAAGATTCGATTCGATTAACCTGTGGTAAGTTTATAGTCATGTTATATTAATCAATCGGGTAGAAACAGACTAGCGCCATTAACCACCAGCAACCTGAGGCCATACAGCCAAAACATCATTGGCTTTGAAAATGGCTTCATCCCGATTTATCGGCGCAATAAAAACACCATTGATTAGCACTAAATGCGCCCGTTCTATTGGAATTGCCAAGCGCTGCAAAACCTGGTTCACCGTAGCGGTTTCATCGATAAGCATCGGTATTCCTTCGGCACTGACGCCCTTGGGTAAACACTCACGAAAGTGCGCATACAACTTGACGGTAATGTTCATAACACAGGCGCATTAAAGCCCAAGGCTTGCGTACTTCCGATATACGCTTCCATAATGCGGGTTGGATCTTGTAATAAACGCTGTTTCCAGACACCCAGTCTGATTTTGCTTTGAATCAAACCGCGCAACACACCGACATGTTGCGTCAAGCCAATTGCGGTCGCGCCCACCAAAACATCGTCAGCAAACTGCAAATTGATATACTGAAAACCCTCTGGATGACAGCGTTCAACCGATTCGCCACCATCAACGCCTCTCCACAAGCCAAAAGAACAGGCGATCAAACCCAACGTATCCAGCACATTCATATTAATGTTGCCGTGGTTGATCACTTCCCGGAAGCCAACCATATTTTTGGCCGCGAGCAAGCCATGATCCACAGCCGTAGGCTGAATCGCCTGAACTGAATAATCATCCGTTGAAAAATCGAGGCCCTGCGCAACATCGCCCGCCGCATAAATATCGGCGATATTGGTCTGTAAATGCCGGTCGACCAAAATGCCGTCATCGGTTTGAATGCCGCTGCTCTGTAAAAACTCAATATTGGCTTTAACGCCTGCTGCCGACACCAACACATCTGCAGCTAGATAAACACCCGTATCCAGTTTAACCAGCAAAGCGGTTCCGCACGCATTCCGCTGCACTGATGTAATTCTGGTCTGCGTGTAAACAATGACGCCTTTGGCAACACACCACGCCTTGATCAGCGCGCCGGCCTTCTCATTCATCATGCGCGGCACCATTCTATCGCCTATCTCAACGACAGTCAGTTGAGCGCCGCTTTTGACCAGGGCCTCAAGAATAATACAACCGATAAAGCCAGCGCCGAGCAGTACGACGCGCGCACCTTTACGCACACGCTGGCTGATTTGTCTGGCGTCAGCCAGCGTCCAGCAATTCAGCACGCCTGGCAAATCTATTCCCGGCATCGCCAGTTTGACCGGATGCGAACCGGTCGCAATCAACAACTTATCATACTGAAGAGTATCACCACCGCCCAATAACAGTTGTTTATCGTCGGCCTTGAGCGCAATCACGCGCTGCTGCATAACGTTTATCGCCAGTTTTGTAAAATGGTCTGGCGATTTTCTCAGATGGCTCCCCGATTCGCCGATTTTATTCATCAACAAATAAGGCAGGGCCATTCGGGAATAAGGTGGCTCCTTTTCATCGCCGATTATAGAAATCTTGGCATCGCGATCAAATTTTCTCAGATTTTCGGCTGCTGTTACGCCGGCCGGGCCGGCGCCAATAATGACATAATGCATAAGCGCTTATGGCATCGATAAACGTGATAAGGTTTCTGCAGTTGGCACGCCCTGCTCGGTCCAGCCGCGCAAGCGGTAATAATCCGGCAGCATCTGCTCAAGATGATTCACCAAACCTTTGGCGGGCCCTGTCTTGGCGGCCTCTTTCAGCAAGCGCTTCGGCAATGTGTCATCAGCGGCCGAAAAACCGGCCGCCAGATTAAATTGCCGCTCCATATTCCAGATGCGTTCACCGGTCTGCAATAAGGCCTCTTCAGTCCAGTCGCCTTCACAAGCAGCGGCAATCTGCGGCGCAATATCGGCCAAGGTCCAGGCAAAGGTTGAAAACACACACAAACCCGACGAATCCACTGCTGCGGTTGCATCCTGAAAAGCTTTGACCAAAGCCGCCTTGCCGTCGGTAACCAGCGGATCGGTTTTTTCTGGATTACCCATTATTTCTGACGACACCGTATATCCCCGCAAATGACACGCGCCGCGATTTGACGTTGCATAAGCCAGGCCCATGCCCTGAATGCCCCTGGGATCATAAGCCGGAAATTCCTGGCCCTTGACGGTCATCGATAAATCCGGGCAGCCATATTTTTCACACAAGCGTTTTGACCCCAGACCGATTTCTTTGCCGAAGCCTTCACCTCTGGCCGTTAATTCAGCGACTTTGGACAAAGCCTCGGCAGAACCGAAACGAAGCTCAATGCCGCCGGTCTCTTTAACGCCGATCACGCCTCGTTCGTACATTTCCATTGCCGCCGCAACAGTCGAACCAAAAGAAATCGGATCCATGCCGTCTTCATTGCACAGAAAATTGACATAGGTCAATGTATCGAGATCGTCTACACCAGTGTCAGAACCCAGCGCCCAGGCGGCTTCATATTCCAATCCGCCGGAAGCGCCCCAATAGCGCGGTTTGTTCTCAATCGTATAATGACCTTTGGCGATGGTCGAGATGCGCCCACAGGCAATCGTGCAGCCAAAACAGGCCGCATTGGTCACCAGATTGGTCTTGCCATCGGCAGACCTGGGTTCATGCATCGCTTCCGCCGAGATACGTTCGGCGCCTTCGAATTGTACATCCCTGAAATTGCGCGTCGGCATCGCCCCAACCTCATTGATCACATTCATCAACACTTGCGTGCCGTATTTCGGCAAGCCCTGACCGGTTACTTCGCCCTCGGCCAAAACTTTTTTGGCCGCTTTGACCGCCGCGATAAAAGCAGCTGGATCTTTGATATTACCCACGCCTTTGGTCCCGCGAACGGCCACTGCTTTCAGATTTTTCGACGCCATGACAGTACCCACGCCTGAACGCCCGGCAGCTCGGTGCAAGTCATTGATCACGCCTGAAAACAAACATCCTTGCTCGGCTGAACGACCAATCGTAGCAATACGCAGTAAAGGGTCTTGATGCCGGTTGTGCAGCCACTCATCGGCATCCCAAACCGATTTTCCCCAAAGTTCGTCGGCAGCCAGCAGCTCAGCCTGTTCGTTTTCGACATACAAATAGACCGGGCTGGGCGCCCTGCCTTCAAAAATAATCATGTCCCAGCCGGCATTTTTGATTTCCATACCGATAAAGCCGCCCGAATTCGAGCACGCGATGGTTCCTGTCAAAGGGCTTTTGGTAATCACGGAATAGCGTCCTGCCGTCGAAGCAGAGGTTCCTGTCAAAGGGCCTGTTGCCATAATCAGCACATTGTCGGGTGAAAGCGGATCAATTTTAGGATCAATGGCTTCAATCAGATATTTACTGCCTAAGCCGCGCTGGCCCAGATACTGTTTGGCCCATGCCATATTCAGCGGCTCTTTCGTACAGAGGCGGCGGGTTAAATTGACACGCAACACCTGTCTTGTCCAGGCCATAACGCCCTCCTATAAATGTTGAATGGATAAGGCCGCATAGGCCTGCATACGCTTGTAGCCGGTTTGTTCGGCATCAACATAAGTAATGGCCGCAGTCGGACAAGTTTCGGCGCAAGCCGGATCGCCACCGCACAAATCGCATTTGGCCACCTTGCCGCTATCGACCTGATAATTGATTGTGCCAAAAGGACAGGCTATCGTACACACCTTGCAGCCGACGCAAGTGTCATATAAAACTTCCTTCGCGCCGGTTGTGCTATTGATAACAATGGCCTCAACTGGACAGGTTCTAAGACACCAGGCTTCTGCACATTGCGTACACGTGTAAGGCGCAAAACGGCCTTCCTGATGAAAGGTAAATACTTTTATACGCGATTTTGAGGGATTAAAAACCCCTTCATGATGATAAGAGCAGGCCAATTCACACTGCAAACAGCCAGTACATTTTTCGGGTTCGATTTGTAGCGATTTTTGCATGATCATGCCCTTTGTCATTCTTCCGATAGATAGCCCAAGAAATACCAAAAGCGTGCTGCGCCATTCTAAAAAAACTGCGCTGTCGGTGGCCTAACCTAACTCTATATGACGCTTGAAAATAAGGCTCCAACTATATAAAGCTGTACGCCTGAAGCCGGCAACAAACAACCTTTTTTAAAGCCGGTGGCAAGGGACGAATACCAAGCTGATTGAGGGAACTGCGGGATAAAACAGGCCCCTTTTTGGCAAGAAGCCGACTCGGTCGCGGTGTCGCCCCTAAAATCTGATTAATCAAAGCTTCCTAAAAGGCTTTTAACCCTTTAGCAAGCCAGTTTGGCGCGCAACGCCGCCAATACGCCGGTTAAATCCGGCAGCGTTAAGTGCGCAATAGCCGATGCTCGATCAAACGATGTTAAGGACGGCACTAAAACGGCGTAAGCACCAGCCCTTACAGCCGCGGTAATGCCCGTTAATGAATCTTCCAGTACCCAGCATTGATTGATGTTAACATTCAAAGCCTCTGCCGCATGTAAAAAAATGTCCGGCGCCGGCTTGCCATGACGCACATCGTCGCGGCTGATAATGACCGGAAACACCGCTTGCAGCCCCGCCAGCCGCAAGCATTCGGCCGCATTATCGGCATTACTGTTGGTCGCTAAACAATAAGGTATGGCCTGTTCAACAATAAAATCGATTAATGCTGAAAATCCGGGCTTGATCTGAATGCCATTGACTGTCACATCATCCCGCCAATAAGCGGCAGACAACTGATTAAATTGATCCCGTTCAAAATCATCCCGTTGATACCCGCACAAGAGTTGCTCTATATCGGACTGGTGCAAACCCGGCAAAGCCTGCCAAAAAGCCTCCGGCAATCGCCAACCTAAAGCCTCGGCCGCACGCTGTTTAGCCGAACAATAAGTTGTTTCGGTGTCTAATACAAGCCCGTCCAGATCAAAAATCACAGCAGCAAGGCGCTCACGCCTCATAAGAGCGTCTCTAATCGCAAAACTTTGATATATTCGCCATACGCTTCCCGGCTGCCGCCAACGACTAAACGAAAGCCGCCCAATTCGGATTGTTCCAAAATACCAGCAGCTTCTATCAGCTCGCCCTCCCAAGCCTGACCAACATAGGTCGCGGTAAAGCTAACCACGGCATCGATCTTCTCATCATCCACTTTATACTCCGCCGGATAAGTAAAAGCGCCTGAAGCATCGATCACGCGGCAGCACAGCGTCATTGCGCGGTGTTTGTGATAGCAGAGCGGCCGATATTGACTGGCGGTATCGACTAAACTCAAATCAAATTTCCGGCCATTGATCATCGCTTTGTTAAACTTACGCTGCTCATGCCAAACATAGTCGAGATAACTTAGCGCGCAGTCACGACGCGCATAAGATTGTCGCCAATCCTGCTCCGTCAAAGCGCCTAAATCACCTTGCGCGATCAATTGCGGGATCAGGTTTCGGCAATGCTGAAATGACGGCCGATGATAACAAACCAAATCAATATCCGAATCTGAAGTTTGTGCGCCGATCAGCAGCGAACCGGTAATGCCGAACAAGTTTAAATCTAATCCCTCGCGCTGAAATAGCTGGCAGAGCGCAAGCAAATCGGCCTCCACGCCATCCGACGGCGCTGCAGCTTGCAAGATCTGCAGCAAACGCAGCGCCGGCCGATGGTGGTTAACTAGGCGATTAAGCGGCACCGCATGTAAGGCCACATCCAGAGCCGGTGAGTAATGTAAATAGTAGGGATAAGTCTGCGCCAACAAATCATTGGCCGCTACTGTTGCATATTTCCGCCAGCCACTCGACTCATTGGCATAACGTAAGAAACATAACACTTTGTCCTGTTCCAAATCATGCGCCACAACTGCAAATAGCAGACCTTCGGCAGTTTCGATAAAATCCTTTGGGTAAAAAGAAGCGGACATCGAATCGGTCATAATGTAGCGAGCAAACGCACGTTAAGAAAACAGCAAAGACCAGAAATCATCGCCAAATCAAGCTTGAAGGCCCGAGTTATTAATCGCTTTTAGATCAAGAGATCATTATAATCAAAACCTATGAGCAACATCATCTGGATCACTCTGGCCTTAGCGCTGGTCGTCATCAATGGCTTTTTTGTCGCCGCCGAATTCAGCTTTGTCAAATTGCGGCCAACCCGTATTCGCACCATAGCCAAAACCAAAGGCTGGCGCGGGCGTACTTTGGCTAAGGTGCATAGCCAACTGGACGCCTATTTATCCGCCTGTCAACTGGGCATCACGCTGGCTTCACTGGGCCTAGGCTGGGTTGGCGAACCGGCATTTGCCAATCTTTTAGAGCCTATATTAGCGCAGATAGCCCTAACTGCGCCCGAACTACTTCATGGCATCGCCTTTACCATTGCATTTTCGGCTATTTCCTTTCTGCATATTGTCGTAGGCGAACTGGCGCCCAAATCACTCGCACTGCGCAACCCAGAGGTCTTCGGCTTATGGGCCGCAATCCCTCTGTACTTCTTTTACTGGCTGATGTTTCCGGCTATTTGGCTGCTCAATACCAGCTCAAATCTGATTTTGCGCATGTTCGGCCTATCCCAGGGAAATCTTCATGATTCCCATTATAGCGCGGAAGAATTGAAACTGATCTTACGAAGCAATCGGCAAAGCGGGCGTTTCACCCGAGACGAATGGAACATCATGGCCAAAACCCTTGATTTCAGTGAATTAGAAGTATCTGATCTAATGCGCCCGATCCATGAAGTCATTGGCCTGCATCGCAGCAAGACCCTGCCGGAAAATCTGCATACAGTCGCGCAGCATCGGTTTAGCCGTTATCCTTATTTTGATAGCAATAAAACCGACGTGCTTGGCGTAATCCATTTGAAAGACCTGTTTTTCGCCCAACAAGAAGGAAAACCGATCGATGATTTAAACAACTTTCTAAGACCGATTCATTTTGTTTCAGCCAAGACGCCCGCTATCGAATTATTGCGCCATTATCGCACCGGCTTGTCGCACTTTACGATTATTGGCCAAAAAGGCAAAAAACCGCAAGGCTTTATCACTTTGGACAACTTGCTAAGCGCGCTGGTTGGAGAAATAAGCGATGAATTCCGTTCCAACAACAACGACTGGATTCGGCTTTCCGATGGAACCTTCTTGTGCAAAGGCAGTCTTCCGATTGTTTCGCTAGAGCGTATTTTAGGAATTGATATTGAAAATGAAGAACTGGAATTGGAAGATGAAGTATCAATCGGCGGCTTGATCATGTCAAAGCTACGCGACATTCCGTCTGAAAACCAAACAATTGCTTTCGATCAATTTGCAATGATCGTTAAAAAAATGGATGGTCCTCGTATTGATTTGGTGCAAATCAGCCCCATTGAGACCTAATTCGCTACTTGGCGCAGCCCTATGACCAACGCTAATCATACGCATTCTTTAACGCCATTCATCCCCGGCGCGCTGTTAGCCGGCTTGCTTATATTAACTTTCATGGTCCTGCGTGAATTTTTTTTGACCTTGATCTGGGCCCTCATCATTGCCTATGTCACCTGGCCGTTTTATCTTTGGCTGCGGCGTCAACTAAACAACAAGCTAAGCCAAAGTGCGGCCATCATGTCGCTATTTATCGCCTTGGTCTTTCTTTTGGCCATCTACGGCCTAGCCGACCTGCTGAAAGACGAATTGCAGCTGGCTTACCAATCCTTGGCTATTAATTTTGCTCAACAACACTTTCAGCTCCCCGAAAGCCTTCAGAAAATTCCCTGGCTCGGCAATTATTTACAGGAGAGCCTGGACCGAATGGCAAACGACCGCGCCGGCATCGCCAAGCAAATTGCCGGCTGGGCCAAGCAAGGCTTAGGCGAACTCGGTGCATTTATCGGCAGCATTGGTCATTACGTGCTCAAAATGGGCGTCGTCTTGGTTACTTTATTCTTTTGCTATCGTGACGGCGAAGAGGCTGTCAGCCAATTGCGCTTAGGCTTAATTCATTCGCTCGGAAAATATTTAGCCATTTATTTGCACGCGGCGGGCGTGACCACTCGCGCTGTCGTTTATGGCCTGGTCTTAGCGGCGTCTGGCCAAGGCTTGATGGCGGGTATCGGTTATGCTTTTGCGGGTGTGCAAGCGCCTGTCTTATTCGGCATTATCACTGCCCTGTTCGCATTAATACCGATGGGCGCCACTCTAATTTGGCTGCCCATCGCCTTCTTGCAAATAATAACAGGCCATTTTTGGCCCGGCGTGGGTCTCTTACTCTGGGGCTTTCTGATCATCAGCACCGTGGACAATGTTATCCGGCCAATTGTGATCAGCGGCGCCAGCCGGATGCCTTTTTTAGTAGTCATGTTTGGCGTACTGGGCGGCCTATCGGCTTTCGGCGCTGTCGGCCTGTTTTTGGGCCCTGTCATTTTGTCGATTCTATTAGCCGTTTGGAAAGCCTGGTTAGAGTTACAGCAAACCGGGCGTGGCGAACAAGACCAAGCTTGAAACTTTTTTGGCTTAGCCGTTTAATGACGCCAGCCGCCACGGTAACCACCGCCATAGTCATCATGGTGATGATGCTGGTGAGGCTGTCCATAGCCATAACCGCCATGATAAAATCCGGGCGGATAAAATGGCGGTGGCGGCACACAGCCCGCCAATAAAATTAATCCGGCGAAAAGCACTAATGTTTTGATTACAGTTGCCATGGTCATTACTCCCGTTTAAAGTTGGCTAAAGCTTAACAGCTTGCAATGAACGGAATATGAACAATAATCTCAACGTCATGTAAGTAATAAAACATAGCGATGAACCCTCTGCAAATCATCAACGAATGATCAGCGCACTGGGATGTTTAGCCAACATCGAAAACCGGTCTTTGCGCTTATTGATCCAGCCTCGCGCCTCAACGCTTTTCCCGATATAGGTCTTCAAGTCCGGAAATAAAGCCAGCCATTGCCGTTCGATTCTGACCTCAAATGGACCGGAAAAATATAAGTAGGCGAATTTTCGCGTCTGTTTTATCGCAATGACGATGCCGGCTATCCGGACCCAGCTTCGATGCTTTTGCACAGCCAAAGAGCCAACAGTATTAACCGCATAGTCAGCGTGCCGCCATAGCCCAAGTTGGTTTGCTTCCGCTTTTCGTTGCGCCTGAAGCAATAGGTCGGTAAACAGTAAATTCGGAGGATGTATGTTGACCTGCGCCAATCCCAGCGCCACCAATTGCAGATTGATATGTTCGTGGCTTTCAGTAAACAGGTGCGCTAAAGTCCGGCCATATTTATCGGTTTTTTCACTGTCTGTCAGCAATCTGACCTTGTTATTTTGCAGTTTCTTTATCAACCATTGCTTGGCCTCATCACCACCGGCATCAGCCATTTTATTGCGATGCTCGATTTCTGGCGCATTAATGCCCAACAAGCGAATTTTCCGGCCATCCGAAAGAAGTACGGTATCGCCGTCAAACACTTTTGTTACCTGATAGAAGCCATAGCCCGGTTTAATCGTGAGCTTTTTCGCTTGTGCAACCGAGCGATCCGAAAAATGCTGATGACCGTCATTATCCTGCCACTGATAAATGTCGGCCAAACCGAACAAAGGCCGCATGCAAAGGCCGATAATCAATATTCCCCTGCTGAGGGAACCGGTATAATTGCTGCCAAACCATTTGATAAATTGCATACGTCCTATTTCACCATGCTTACCGTCATTCAGCGGGTAACAACCGCAAAAGTTTCTGTCGACCAACAAATTATCGGCGCCATTAATAAGGGCATAGTGGCTTTAGTGGCGGTCGAAAAAGAAGACACTGAAAAAGAAGCCCAAAGATTGCTCGAACGGATTTTAAATTACCGCATTTTCGCAGATGACAAAAACCGTATGAATTTAAGCTTGCGCGATATCCAAGGCGGTTTATTGCTGGTTCCGCAATTCACTTTGGCGGCTGACACCAACAGCGGCAATCGCCCAAGCTTTACTTCCGCGGCAGCGCCAGACAAAGGCCGGCAATTGTTTGATTATTTGCAAGACTTAGCAACTTCAACTTACCCCTATGTCCAATTCGGTCAATTTGGCGCCGATATGCAAGTGACACTGGTAAACGACGGACCGGTGACATTTACGTTGCAAACAACAACTGCTCAGCGTTTATAGCCCGTTTTACTTCAGCAAGCGCGTGCTGGCTTAACGCCGATGTACGCTTATGTTGTAGACAAAGTGCGCCTCTGAAGCCCAAATAATCGGGTTGATGGATCAGCAATGCCGGGATGTCCTTAAGCCTTAACGATCCGGCCAAACCGCACAGTAATTGTTGGCTTTTAGCTCTTCTCACAAATGCAGCCAGATCGGTTTGCGTCATGATTTGGGTGATAGCGCCATTATTTTTGTTCATCGTATCGAGCATCATGCCTTTGAAACCAGCATCTTTTAATGAATCAACAATAGCCAAATCAATCGGCGTATCGGCAAATAAAACCGCAATCAAAGCCCTATTTTGCTGCGCTAACGTTGATAATTTAACTATTGTCTCAGGCCAGTCACCACCTGGAAAAAAACCAATTTTAATATAATCTACGCCGGTTGCAGCCAATGCTATTGCCGCATTTAACACCGTTTCAGGATGCATCGGCAGATCGCCAATCGTAGCGCTAATCGGACATTTGCCATCTATCATCGCGACAATTTGGCTGACCAAATCAAGCGGCAAAGCGCCTAAAGCGCCAGACGCCGGCTGTTTCAAATCGATAATATCGACACCGGCAGCCAATACCATAGCCGCTTCTTCAAGGTTTCTGACACTGGCAAGCAAGCCTGTCATTGATTGAATCCCTGTTTATATGTTTCGATCACCGCCATAATCCATGCCCAAGCCTCCAACTCTCTGTCGCCTGCGGTTTTTTCTAAGCCAATACGCAAATAAGCAATTTCAGATTCTATTTTTTCCAACGGCAAGCGGTCCATTCGGCTAAGTAAAATCGCGGCTTCCAGAACCGAGTACTGGGCGCGGTTAAAGCCTCTAAAGGGTAGATGATTAACGCTGTGTACCGCTTGACAGAATAATTTTGGCCGAATCGGGTCATCGTCCATTTGGACTAGTTCAACTTCGGTATGCGCTAGGGCGCCATCAATCATTTGACCACTAATTTTAATAGCCGGCGATAATGGCCAGTCACGCCGGCCTGTCAAACAGCCAGCAAATATCCGAACATCATCGCAATAATTTATCACAGCGGTTTTACTCGTTAATATATTATCCAAGGTTGTCGATGGCTTGAAGGGCAGAATAATCAATTCATCGCCGTTAACATGAATCCCCATCGGGGCAATATGCGTGATACCCAAACTGTTTTGCGTGGTAACGATAGTTTCCTGAATCATTCTTTTTTCTGCAAAGTAGTGCCTGCCGATTTGAAGCCATGCAAGTCGACAGTAGTCTCTGAAGCTTCAGTTGCGCAGCCCCAGTTCAACTCTTGATCTTGCGTAAACCGCTTGCCCAATTGCCAAGCAATTTGTGCCCGCGCCAGTTCAACGCCCAAATAAAACGCATGACCGCCATCGGCCTCAACTTGTAATTTTGGATACAGATCAAACGGATCGGTCGCACTATGAAAACCGTCGCGATTGAAAATATGGATGCCTTCACTGCTGATCTGAATACGAAAACTGGAATCGGTGATTTGCTCAGCCAATTCCTGTATCTCCTGTAGTTGATAGGGAAACGGAGCGGTTTCATGTAAAGCCATCAAACCGGAATCGATATGCTTAGGCAAAGTTTCATTTTCTTTGGCGGCAAACATGATGCGCCGAGCTAGATCGGCTTCTTTTACCACTCGGCAGGCATGCTTGCTCACTTCAGTCGCCAAAATATTGTTTATGTTTAGTTCAGAACAAATACCCAGCAGTAACGCATTCATACCTGCAGTATCGGCATGTGTCAACTCAGTAATATTGCCAGCCCCCAGCATCATTTCGACATCCGGATACTGGTTTCTGACTTGATGATAACGCACGATCGATTGGGTAAAACCAAAGTGAATCGGATCCAGAATAGGATCAACGATGAACCGGCGTTTTTTTGCCTGCATGGCTCGAATGGCTCTGTCCAAAGACGCCAAATCTTCATGTTTTTCCGGAATCAATACCGGCGTGGCTTGAACTTCGTCAGCAATCCAGAGGCTGCTTTCATGCAAACTGAGCAAATAATCGGCGCCGGCCCTGCCGCCTCTGAGCAAATCGTTGTCGTCCAGCGAATCAATACTGACTTGAAAACCCTCATTTTTCAAAGCCTGAATGATAGCTTCCATATGCGGAAAAGCCGTACTGGGTAAACAACCGATATCAATCACATCGGCACCACTTTTTTTATAATAACGCGCGCGCTTTAACGCCTCTTCGACGCTACAATGCGGTGCATCAACAATTTCGGCAAAAATCTTAACCCGGTAGCTAGTTAAATCGTAATGATGCGCTTCCTTACCCAAAAACGCTGGCAAATCTTTCAGCTCATCAGGCCCGCGCTCGACCGGCAAACCCAAAGTATGAGACAAACCCTCGATATCGCCGCGGCAACGCCCTGGAATGATGATGCGGTGGGCGCCAAAGGTCTCTTTCAGCCGGCGCGCAATCATTTCAGTGGTCATTAAAGCAGCGACTTTCAGACCCAGCTGATGCACGGTATAGTTAAAATCCGGCTGCATTTTTTCCAAAATTCGCTGCAACTGTTTTTCCGCCAGTTTGCCGGTTAAAAACAATAAATGTTCACTCATCGCAAAGAGTTCAAGCGCTCCGTAACTTTTACAATGAGCTCGTCGACGCTTTCAACGACCGTCGTATATTCAAACGTGCGAATTTTATCGGTGCCCGCCAGATCGATTTTGCGCGGATAAACCATGACTTTGCCGCCAGGCGCTGTCGTTTCCATTTCCGGCGCAATATCGCAAGGATAAACGATACTCGGAACGCGGCATTTTCCGGCTTGCGAGTATAAATTGGTCACCAGCGTGTCGGCTATGCCCAAAACGCATTTGGCGATCGTATTGGAAGTCGCTGGCGCCATCACAAAGGTATGATAATAGCCTTTGTAAAACAAGCCGACCGGCGGCGCTGAAGCAGCTTTATCTCGATAAACAGGCATTTTTTGTCGAATTCCCTGCAAATCAATACCATACATTTTCAATACTTCTTCACCTGCCTGGCTGATGTACAAATCAACCTCGTTCAGCGTCAACATGAAAGCCAGGCATTCTTCAATATAATGGCCTGAGCCGGTAATCGCCCAAGCTAAACGCGGTTTGTGCATAACTAAAGACAATTTTTAAGTAATTTGGTTATTATACCTGAGCCATAGGCAGCCTTGCAGTTTGGAGAGAAGGAATGTTCAGCAACTTAGACAAACCCTTGATCATGGGGATTTTAAACGTCACCCCCGATAGTTTTTCTGATGGCGGACGTTATAACCAGCTTGAAGCCGCCGTGCAACGCGCCGAAATGATGTTGAGCGAAGGTGCTGATATCATTGATATTGGCGGCGAATCCACGCGCCCGGGTTCTGACCCAGTTCCCGCTATCGAGCAACTTCAGCGCGTGATTCCGGTCATCGAAACGATACGGCGGCAACTCAATCAAGATATTGTCATCAGTATCGATACCACCTCCAGCCAGGTTGCCGAAGCCGCATTAAATGCCGGCGCAAATTTGATCAATGATGTGTCGGCCGGCGTGAATGACCCGCAAATCTTAAAATTGGCGGCAGCGCGCGAAGCTCCCATTGTCTTGATGCACAGCCAAGGCACGCCAAAAACCATGCAGGATAGTCCACATTATGACGATGTGGCAGGCGAAGTGATTAGTTGGTTACGAACTAGAATCCAGATTGCATTGGAGGTTGGCGTCAAGAAAAAAAATATCATTATCGACCCCGGCATCGGCTTCGGCAAACGCAAACAGGACAATCTGGATTTGCTGGCTCAGCTGAACGACTTTGTTGCCCTGGGGTTTCCGGTCATGTTAGGAACCAGTCGCAAGCGTTTTATGGGCGCAATTTGTACAGTCAGCGAACCTTCTGAACTGGTTACCGCAACAGCGGTAACCACTGCGCTCGGCGTCATGGCCGGTGTTAAGTTATTTCGCGTTCATGATATTAAAGAGAACCGCCAAGCCATTGAGGTCGCCTGGGCCATCAAAAATAGCCGATTAAGCGATGGCTTGGCAGGTTCGGGGAACTAAGCTTGTTCGACTCACCTTCATAGCGATGACTTTTTGCGCCGACAGACAAGCCCGGCGAAGCCAAAAACCAGCATTACCAAAGTCTCCGGTTCTGGCACATTCGCTTGCTTATCCACATCGCGGTCTGTCGGCAACTCATCAGAACCTGTAGGTGGGTCTTGATAAGGATTGCCTTCGTTTCCGAAATGCTGGTTTAGATAAGATAAGGGATCATTTTCTGGGCTTTCGTCCTGGCTCGACGCATTTTCATTATTTGAGTCGTTTTGCTGGTCATGATTTCCGGCAGGCTCCTGACCATCAGGCCCATGATCGGTTTCATGTTTGCTGTCAGACTCGGATCGGGCGTTCTTCGAATCATTTTCATCAGTATTTGTCTCGCTGGCATTGTCATCTGAATCCGGGTTTTTAGCTTCAGATTTTGAATCCTCATCATCTGTGTTATTGCCTACTGAAACGCTGTTATTTTGGTCAGCGCCACCTTCATGCTGATTGGCGGAAGAATCGTTTGCTGCCTCAGACCCGTTTGCATTTTCGTCGCTGGCGCCTTGCTGATTGGCGCTTTGGTTCTCGGCCTCATTTTTATGGGTTGGGCTGGTGTTTGACCCGCTTTCGCTGGATTCAGAACCCTGAGCCGGATCAGCCGCCGGTTTCGCCTTTGGCTGTGCGGGTTTAACTTTTGGCAGCACTGGTTTTTTGACAACCGCTTTGCTGTTTTTAAGCGGTGGTTTTTTAACAATGGACTTTTTGGATTTAACAACGGTTTTTTTCGTTGCCGCCTTTTTTTTCGGCGATTGCTTAGCCTTTTGAGGCAAAGTCTTTTTCGAAGCCATCTTGGTTTTGAGAATCTGCCTGATCTGGCTTAAATTATAGGTATTTGGTTTCTTTTCAATCGCAAGTATATCGTTGCTGATCAGTAAACCGATACTGATAAGCAAAAGGAAAACCGTGTTTTTGAGGCGCATCGCTCGCTCCTGTCCTATTAAACTGATATCAGGGACACAGCAAACTCAATGCCAACTAATAAAAATAACGAGTACCCTTAATTATCGGGGCCAGCAGACGCTGGCAAGAAAAGACTGACGACGGTCCGAACAGGTCAACCTGACAAAACAGTCAGCTATCACTGACATCCTTGTCAGGCCGTTATCGAAAAAACTGACTCACAAACCAAGTACAGACTGCATATCGTAAAGTCCTTTTTGCTTGTCAGACAGCCAAAGCGCAGCTCGGATTGCGCCATTAGCGAAGGTCATGCGGCTGGTTGCTTTATGCGTAATTTCCACGCGCTCGCCGTCGTCGGCAAACATTACGGTATGTTCTCCCACAATATCGCCAGCGCGAATCGTTGAAAAGCCAATGGTTTTTCGATCGCGCTCGCCCGTATTGCCCTCGCGACCATAAATCGCGCATTCTTTTAACTCGCGACCCAAGGTTTGCGCGACCACTTCGCCCATTCGTAAAGCGGTTCCTGAGGGCGCATCAATCTTATGCCGATGATGCGCTTCGATAATTTCGATATCGGTATAATCCCCCATCGCTTTCGCAGCCATCTCCAATAATTTCAGCGTCAAATTAACACCCACGCTCATATTGGGCGCCATCACGATAGCGATGTCCTGGGCGGCTTCAGCGATGGCCTGCTTTTGCAGCGCATCATGTCCTGTCGTGCCGATAACCATTTTTTTTCCGGCTTTCCGGCAACTCTCAACAAACGCCATCGAAGCCTCTGGCCGGGTAAAATCAACTAATACATCAAATTGATCCAATACCGCGGTCAAATCAGCAACAACCTTAATATTAAGGCTGTCCATACCCGTCAGTTCACCCACATCCTTACCTATAATGGGGCTATCGAAACGGTCGAGCGCGGCGGTTAAAACCGCTTTGTCCGCCATTACAGTGGCTTTAATCAGATTGACGCCCATTCGGCCGGATGCGCCGGCTACCGCAATTCGAGTCATGATTATCCTGTTAATTTGTCAAAAAAACTTTTCACGCCATCGGTCCAGGAGTGCTGCTGAGGGCTATGCTGTTTACCGCCGCCTGACAAAGATTCGCCCAGTGATTCAACAATAGCTTTCTGTTCCTTAGTCAAATGCACGGGTGTTTCAATCTGAACTTTGCAAAGCAAATCCCCAACCGAGCCGCCGCGCACTGGCTTCACGCCTTTACCCCTAAGCCGGAATAGTTTTCCGGTTTGGGTTTCTGGCGGAATTTTTAACACAACCTTGCCATTCAATGTGGGCACATTCAACTCTCCGCCCAAACAGGCAGTCGGAAAACTAATCGGCACTTCGCAATATAAATTTGCGCCATCCCGGGTAAAAATCGAATGCTCCTTGACTTGAATCTGTACATAAAGATCGCCTGGAGGCCCGCCACGCTCACCCGCTTCGCCCTCGCCAGCCAATCGAATACGATCTCCGGTATCGACGCCGGCAGGAATTTTTGCCGACAGCGTTTTAGTTTCTTGGACTCGGCCTTGACCATAACAGATACCGCAAGGATCTTTGATCTGTTTACCCGTACCGCGGCAAGTCGGGCAAGTTTGCTGAACCGAAAAAAAACCCTGCTGCATTCTAACTTGTCCATGACCATGGCAGCTTGAGCAAATGACCGGACTCGAACCTTTTCTAGCGCCGGAACCGTTACATTCGCCGCAACTAACCAAAACGGGAACTCTTATCTTAGCGTCGGTGCCGGCGACTGCTTCTTCGAGCGTCAACTCCAAGTTATAACGGAGATCCGAGCCGCGCTGAACACTGCTGCGCTGTCTGCCGCCACCGAAAATATCGCCGAACACATCGCCAAACACTTCACTAAAGCTTTCGGCAGTGAATCCCCCATGATGCCCGCCGCCCATCGAAGGATCGACACCGGCATGGCCGAATTGATCATAGGCGGCGCGCTTTTTCGGGTCCGAAAGTATTTCGTAGGCCTCTTTGATCTGCTTGAATTTTGCTTCAGCGGCTTCCGGATTATCTTTGTTCCGATCCGGATGATACTTCATCGCTAGACTACGATAGCTTTTTTTAATTTCCGCATCACTGGCGTTCCGGTCGACGCCAAGAAGCTTATAAAAATCTTCTTTTGCTGCCATGGTAATTTCTTATCGTTAAGGAAAAATTCTTATCTATCAGCAAGACTCAATTGCCTGTGCCTAGTTAGCACCGAACGCAAACAAGGGGCATAAGCCCCTTGTTATTGATCAATCATGTTAACCGTATTTTATTGTTCAAAAAAACGATTACTTCTTATCGTCTTCCTTAACTTCTTCAAATTCAGCATCAACTACGCCATCATCAGCGGCGGCATGAGCTGAGGAAGCATCCGATCCAGCACCGCTGTTGTCTGCTTCCGCCTTTTGCGCATACACCCGCTCAGCCAGTTTACCCGACAATTCGGTCAATTCAGCAGTTTTAGCCTCGATGGCGGCTTTATCATCGCCTTTGACCGCCTGTTTCAACGCTTCAATGGCGTTTTCAATGGCTGTTTTTTCGTCGCCGCTCACTTGATCACCCAATTCTTTCAGCGATTTTTCAGTCGCATGAATCATGCTGTCGGCATGGTTTCGGGCCGCAACCAACTGAGTCAGTTTACGGTCTTCATCAGCATGAAGTTCCGCGTCTTTGATCATGCGCTGTACTTCATCATCCGACAAACCGCTAGAAGCCTTGATTACGATGGACTGCTTTTTGCCGGTGGCCTTGTCTTTGGCCGATACATTCAAAATGCCGTTGGCGTCGATATCAAACGCCACTTCAATTTGCGGTATGCCGCGTGGCGCCGGTGGAATATCAGCCAAATCAAAACGGCCCAGTGACTTATTGGCCGACGCTACTTCGCGTTCGCCCTGCAAAACATGCACGGTAACAGCGGTTTGGTTGTTTTCCGCAGTGGAAAAAACCTGAGACGCATTGGTCGGAATAGTGGTATTTTTTTCAATCAGCTTGGTCATCACGCCGCCCATCGTTTCAATTCCCAGCGATAAGGGAATCACGTCAAGCAACAACACGTCTTTAACTTCGCCGCCTAATACACCCGCCTGGATGGCTGCGCCCAAGGCCACCGCTTCATCCGGGTTAACGTCTTTGCGCGGTTCTTTTCCGAAGATGGTTTTTACCATTTCTTGAACTTTAGGCATCCGGGTTTGACCGCCCACCAGAATCACATCGTTAATCTGCGCTGCCGTCAAATTGGCGTCTTTCAACGCAGTTTCGCAAGGGCCTTTGGTTTTATTGATCAATTCTTCAACCAATGATTCCAGTTTTGCCCGGGTCAGCTTCACATTCAGGTGTTTCGGGCCTGAAGCATCGGCGGTGATGTACGGCAGATTGACATCCGTTTGCTGGCTTGATGACAGTTCAATTTTGGCTTTTTCTGCGGCTTCTTTCAGACGCTGCAAAGCCAGCGGATCATTGTGCAAATCAACGCCGCTGTCTTTTTTGAATTCGCTGGCGAGATATTCGATCACCCGAGAGTCAAAATCTTCACCTCCCAAGAACGTATCGCCATTAGTCGACAACACTTCAAATTGATGTTCACCGTCGATTTCGGCAATTTCAATGATCGAAATATCAAAGGTACCGCCGCCCAGATCATAAACCGCAATTTTGGTATCACCCTTCGGCTTATCCATGCCAAAAGCCAATGCCGACGCTGTCGGCTCGTTGATAATACGTTTAACGTCTAAACCAGCAATGCGGCCTGCATCTTTAGTCGCCTGACGTTGAGAATCGTTAAAATAAGCCGGCACTGTAATGACAGCTTCTTTAACTTCTTCGCCCAAATAGGCTTCGGCATCTTTTTTCAGCTTCATCAGCACTCTGGCTGATATTTCGGGAGCCGCCATTTTTTTACCGCGCACTTCAACCCACGCATCGCCGTTTTCTGCTTCGGTAATTTTATAAGGCACCATTTTGATGTCCTTTTGCACGACATCATCCTTAAACCGACGGCCAATCAAACGCTTAATAGCGAATAAAGTATTTTTGGGATTGGTCACCGCTTGACGTTTAGCCGATTGCCCCACTAAAACTTCATCATCATTGGTAAATGCGATGATTGAAGGCGTTGTTCGAGCACCTTCGCTATTTTCAATAACTCTAGCGACACCGTTTTCGAGCACAGCAACGCATGAGTTGGTTGTTCCTAAATCGATTCCGATCATTTTAGCCATTGAATACTCCAGACTTGCAAAGTTTAAATTGTTAAGTTATTTACCAATATGGGGATTTATTTTGGATGTTCAAGCCTGTTCATCAATAATCGGCGTATCGGTGCGAGGCGCTTCCGGGGCTTTGGCAACCACAACCATAGCTGGACGCAATAATCGGCCATTTAATACATAGCCCTTTTGGAAAACATTGACGACTGTATTGGGTTCAGCGCCATCGACAACCTGCATAACCATGGCTTGATGCTGCTCCGCATTAAAAGGCTGGCCAATAGGATCGACTGCGACAATATTAAATTTGGCAAACACTGACTCAAACTGTTTTATCGTCAGTTCGCTGCCCTCGCGAAATTTTTTCACTTCATCGTTTTCGCCTCTGGCAGCTTGCAAACCCAGCACTAAACTATCCAAAACGGGTAGTAATTCTTTGGCGAATCCGGTTAAGGCATATTTATGCGCGTCTTCCACATCTTTTTGCGCCCGTTTTTTCAAGTTTTCCATTTCAGCCTGAATCCGAAGCGCTTTATCCCAATTTTCCTGAGCCTTCTGTTCAGCCTGACTTAGTTGCGCTTGTAAAGCCTCAACCGTTAGCCTTTGCTCCTCTAGCGAAACACTTTCTATGGGCTGATTATCTGCCGCTTGGTTTTCTGCGTCCGTTAACGGCGCTTCAGGTAAAGCCTGATCTGTACTCATTATCAAAACATCCTCAAAGTATTAGTGATTGGTCTGCGCACCCGCGCAAATAAAGCTAATCAAAATTATGGGGTCAATGATTTAGGATTCAAGGCGGCGCCTAATAATTTTGCGGTCACATCGACGAAAGGAATTATTTTTTCGTAGGCCATACGGGTGGGGCCAATCACACCCAAGACCCCAACTATCTGATCATCAACCGAATAAGCAGAGGTGACCAAACTGCAATGATCAAACGCTTGGTAACCTGATTCTTCGCCAATGAATATTTGCACGCCTTCGGCCCTCATGCATTGATCGAGCAAATGAATGACCGTTCTTTTCTGGCCGAAAGCTTCGAATAATTTTTTTAGATGCTCCATGTCCGAAAGCTCCGAAAAACCCATTAAATTGGTTTCGCCAGTCAAAACAAAATCGTCTTTTTCTTTATTAGGCTCAAACGCTAGTTGCGCCATTTTTATCGCGTCTAACATGCTTCGGCTAACTTTGATTTGATCGTCTTCCAGTTCTTTGACCAAGGCTTCGCGAATTGAAGTCAAACTGCGCCCCGAATAAATCGAATTAAGAAAATTGGCCGCTTGTTGCAATTCTGCCGGATTAAACAATTTAGTGGTATAAATGATCTTATTGTGAACCTCCTGTTCATTGGTAACAAAAATAACTAATACTCGGCCATTGGATAAAGGCAAAAACTCGATATGCCTTAAGACAACAACATCTCGTTTCGGCAACGTGACGACTCCGGCCATTTTGGTCAAGTCTGAAAGCAGCCGGGAAGCAGCGCTAATGACGTCTGTACTCTCTTCTCGCTGGTTCAACCCTTGATGCAAAAAAGATAAATCCGCCGACTCCAGGGGTTTTACAGTCAAAAGACTATCGACAAATAATCGGTAGCCCGTCACCGTTGGCACCCTGCCAGCCGAGGTATGAGGTGAATGGATCAAGCCCATATCTTCCAAATCGGACATGACGTTCCGTATCGTCGCCGGGCTTAAATTGATAGTCGCATCTTTAGATAAAACCCGGGAACCAACGGGCTGACCATCTTGGATATAACGCTCAACTAGAGCTTTTAATAACTGTAAAGATCTCTCGTTTAGAATCTGAGAACTAACCACAAAAACCTCGAACCGTAAATTAGCACTCTAAGCATGAGAGTGCTAGCCGCGCAAAATAACAGCTCATTTAACTCATGTCAACAATGGCATAGGGCCTTTGCTCTGATTACAACAAAGGGCTTTGAAAATAAAAATAATAGTTGATGAAAAAAATGATTTGTTTTTTGTTTGTTCTTGTTTTATATTTTATAAAAACAAAACGAGATCATATATGAAGAATCCTCTAACTCGCAAACAACAGAAGCTGATTGATTTTTTGATGCAAAATCAATCCCACTTTACCCATCCGCCTACGTTGGAGGAACTTTGTCTGGCAATGGGCGTTAAATCGAGAGGGTCGCTTCATGCTCATGTCAAAGCGCTCGTAGAAGCGAATCTGATCGAAGCGCCGGAACGAAAACAACGCGGCATCCGTTTGACCGAATACGCAAAATCAATGGCTAATCCAAGCAACAATCCCGCTATGGTGCCCTATGTCGGCACGATTGCCGCTGGAAAACCTATCGACGCGATAGAAACACTGGCTTATATGACAATTCCGGATCAATTAAAAACTGATAAACCTTGCTATGTATTAAAGATCAAAGGCGATTCAATGATCGATCACGGTATTTTTGACGGCGATTGGGTCATCATTGAGCAACGCAGCTACGCACGCAACGGTGAAATTGTTGTGGCCTTAATCAATAAAACCGAAGCCACCTTGAAATTTATCGAGCAGTATCCGCACGAAACGCTGCTTATTCCTGCAAACTCCCAAATGCCAACCTTACGCTTCAAACCCAATCAAGTTGAAATTCAAGGCGTATTGGTTGGGCAAATGCGAAGCTACACCAACCACCATTAGGAGAATCGAGATGTTACAAAGACCTATTCACATGCGCGATCAAATCACCAACCGAATTGAGATCATTATGCAAGACAATAAACCAACATTCCGCGTCAAAGCTGAAGAGTTCTTTGTTGCTTTCCTGCTGGTTTTTGTCTTTTTTTTGGGCGCAAGCGTTTAAAAGACAGCCTCTTTGTCCGGCAAGGTAGCGGAGACATTGACAACTGATACACTATACCCGGCGTATTTTTTATAAAGCTATTATTTTTGCCCAAGACTTTTCAAAATTTCTTTTAACGGCACCAGGTTCATTGTCATCCGAAACAAAACTTCATTGTTTTGCAACAAGCCGTAGCACTGATAAGTTCTAAGCAGAATATTGGTTTGGTTGAGTTTGTTTTTGGATGATTCGGGCAATTGCTTGACCAGGATGTGCAAGCGATCGTTACTTCTCAACTGACTGACGTAACGCCGGTCGACTGAAATTTCATGCGAGGTATAGACCATAGGATTTAGTTTGAAATCATGCTGCTCCAGCTGCGCTTTTTCCAATAAGGCGCCAGAAGCCAAGCTGCAGGGAAAAATTTCTGGATAATTCGCAATATGGGCTAACTCGTCAAAATAATCCGACTGTTCGGCTAAAGAGCCGGAGAGAAAATTTTTTACCGAGCCATTGTTCATGTATTTTCGCTTTAGAAAATAATCGGTGTCTGGAACGGTTGTCCGATCTGGAATTTCGTTCAAGTCTGGCAGGTGATCAAACTCAGTTGCCGATAAAAATAAGGGGGTTTGAGTTTCCTTTTTAAAGCCAAGCAAGACCGTTTTGCCATCTGATTTCATCGCGATACGATTGCCCAGCGTCAACTCCGGAATGGTGGTTATCAAGGTCTTTTTAATATCCAGATAGATCGGGGTGCGAGGTCGCACAGCATTGACAAAGGTGATCTGATAATTGCTGAAACGCAAGTTGTTCTCGGTAATAATCTGGTTCTCATGATGCGTTTCGCGGTACAGGCGTATCTGATACTCGATCAGCGTATTGAGCTGAAAGCCTAAAACGATTGGCCCTTTAAACGGATTGTGCGTAATTTGCAGCCATTTATGCTTGTCATGAAACAAATTAAAATCATCAGAAGCGTTGCGCGCGACTTCAATATGAATTTGTTCGAAAATAAAGGGCTGTAAGTTCATGGCTATTGTTGAACCGAATACCCAATAACCCCAATTACGCTAAGCTGCATCGAGGTTATTTTAGGGCTGAGCGTAAAATATCCAAAGCCTACAATTTTGCCAAAACTTCGGCTACCGTTGCGCCCATGGACGCTGGCGTTGGACAAATAGTAACGCCCAGCTCTTTTAATAGCGCTACTTTTTCGGCTGCGCTTTCGCCGACAGATGAAATAATCGCACCGGCATGTCCCATACGACGACCTTCAGGAGCAGTCAACCCGGCAATATAGGCTACCAACGGTTTACTCATATGTTCTTTGGCAAAGATACCCGCTTCAACTTCTTGGGGACCGCCAATTTCACCGATCATGACTACTACTTTGGTTTCCGGATCCTGCTCAAATTTTTCCAGAATATCGCTGTGCGAGCTGCCGTTGATTGGGTCGCCGCCAATGCCGACCGACGTGCTGACGCCGATGCCCATCCGTTTCATCTGATCCGCCGCTTCATAGCCCAGCGTACCTGAGCGGCCGACGATACCGACATGCCCTTGCATATAGATATGACCCGGCATGATACCGAGCATCGCACGGCCTGGACTAATGGTCCCGGCACAGTTGGGGCCAGTTAGAATCATGCGCTGCTCTTTGGGCTGGCGGCGCAAAAAGTTTTTGACATGCATCATGTCCTGAGTAGGAATACCGTCAGTAATCGCCACACAGTATTTGATCCCGGCGTCGGCGGCTTCCATGATCGAATCAGCGGCAAACGCAGACGGTACGAATATAATACTGGCTTCAGCACCCGCTTGCTGCACGGCTTCTTTAACGGTGTTGAAAACCGGCAAGCCCAAATGAGTTTGACCGCCTTTGCCCGGGGTAATACCGCCGACGACTTTGCTGCCGTAATTAATCATATCCTGGGCATGAAAGGTGCCGATCTTTCCGGTAAAGCCTTGAACTACAATGCGCGTGTTTTCATTGATCAATATAGCCATCTGGAACCCTTTAATTTACTTGAGCGACCGCTTCATTACGAGCTTTAACGGCTTTTTCAGCCGCTTCGGCCAGTGTTTCTGCCGTGATGATTGGCAAACCGCTATCAGCAATAATACGGCGGCCTTCTTCGACATTAGTGCCTGAAAGCCTGACGATTAATGGAATTTTCATGTCAAGCTTTCTGACCGCATGCACTACGCCTTCGGCAATCCAGTCGCAGCGGTTGATGCCGGCAAAAATGTTGACCAGCATGGCTTTGACATTTTTATCCGCCAGCACTAAACGAAAAGCTTTTTCAGTCCGCTCAGGTGAAGCGCCACCGCCGACATCCAGAAAATTGGCCGGTTCGCCGCCGGCCAGTTTGATCATGTCCATGGTCGCCATCGCCAAGCCAGCGCCATTGATCATGCAGCCAATATCGCCATCAAGACCGACATAGCTAAGTCCACGATCAGCCGCCGCCATTTCGCGCGGATCTTCCTGGGTTTTATCGCGTAATTCAGAAATTTTGGGTTGCCGGAATAAAGCGTTGTCGTCAAAAGCCATTTTGGCGTCCAAAGCAACCAGTTCGCCGCTTTTGGTGACAACCAGAGGATTAATTTCCAGCATGCTGGCATCAAGGTTACGCAAAGCGCGATAACAACCTTTGATGGTTTTGACAGCTTGGCTCAGTTTTTCGCTGTCAAGACCTAAGGCAAAGGCCATCTCGCGAGCCTGATAATCCTGCAATCCAACGGCTGGCTCGATGTAGATTTTTTTGATGGCGTCTGGATGGCTAACAGCTAATTCTTCGATTTCCATACCGCCTTGAGCCGAGCCCACCATCACGATGCGTTCAGAGCCGCGATCAATCAGAAAGCAAAAATAAAGTTCTTTGTCGATTTCGATACCCGCTTCGACATACAGGCGTCCGCATACTTTACCCGTCGCACCGGTTTGATGGGTAATCAAGCGTTTGCCTAGCAAATAATCGGCGGCGGCAGTGACTTCATCGTGAGTTTTGCAGATCTTAATACCGCCTGCTTTACCGCGCGCGCCGGAATGAATTTGGGCTTTGACAGCCCAAAGGTGGCCGCCAATTTCGCGCGCGCGCTGTACGGCGTCTTCAGGGCTGTAGGCTAAACCGCCCTCAGCGATTTTCACGCCGTAGCTGCTTAAAATGTCTTTCGCTTGATATTCGTGAATATCCACAGCATTTCCCTCGTTTCAGTCGGTTGTTAGTTGGTTTTCGCGGCAATTGCTTCAGCGGCTTTGACGATATTGTTGGCCATTTTTTCCGAAGCAGCGTCAATCAGTCGGCCATCCAATGCAGCCGCGCCCTTGCCTTGCGCTGCAGCTTCCTGTAAGGCGGCGAGAATACGTTTGGCTTTTTCGATTTCGGCGGCCGGTGGCGTGAATACTTCGTTGGCAAGCGCGATTTGCGAAGGATGAATGGCCCATTTGCCTTCGCAGCCTAGTGCCGCCGCTCGCCTTGCCGCCAGCTTGTAGCCTTCGGGATCTTTAAAATCGCCGAAAGGCCCGTCGATTGGGCGTAAACCATAAGCACGGCAGGCCACAGTCATACGGCTAATGGCGGCATGCCATTGATCGCCAGGGTAGTCTGGATTCAAACCGCCAATATTGGTTGTTCTTGCGCGATTGCTGGCGGCATAATCGGCGACGCCGAAATGCAAGGCCTCAAGGCGACTGCACGCGCCGTTACGGGCGATGTCTTCGACATTCGCCATACCCAGCGCTGTTTCAATTAAAGCCTCAATGCCAATTTTATGTTTCAGGCCTTGCTGCATTTCTAACTGATTCAGCATGGCTTCCACCATATAGACATCGGCGTAGACACCGACTTTCGGGATCAAAATCGTGTCGATTTTTGCGCCGGCTTGCTCAACCAGATCAACGACGTCACGAACCATATATTGCGTGTCAAGGCCGTTAATCCGAACTGAAACCGTGATGCCATGGCCCTGCCAGTCCAGGTCATTGATGGCTTCGATAATGTTTTTTCGCGCGCGTAGTTTGTCATCCGGCGCAACAGCGTCTTCCAGATCGAGAAAGATAAAGTCGACACCGCTTTTCAAGGCCTTTTCAAACATATCCGGATTTGATCCCGGAACCGCCAACTCACAACGTTGGACGCGCTGTACGGACGCGGTGTAAAGAGTGTGACTCATGAGATTGCTCGCTCGCTTTGTTTTAACTACAGAAATTGAGTATGAAAGTCCGGCTTAAGCCGGAAATAAATAAATCCACCATTGTACTTTTCATAAAAGTAAAGTCAATTTTTTAGCGCCCTCATTTTAATCAGATCAATGACCATTCAGTGCTTGATGATTAAAAAAGGCTGTGTCAATATAAGCGGTTTTTCGATATTATCTGTTTTCAAATTTACCATCTGCGAGGCAATTACATGGCTGGTCGTAACCACCTTTATATTCCAGGCCCTACCAACGTTCCGAATGAAATTTTGAATGCGATGCATATTCCGATGGAAGATCATCGCTCTTCGATTTTCCCAAAATTTCTAAAGCCTCTGCTGAATGATTTGAAAAAAATTTTTAAAACCGAAGTGGGCCAGGCTTTTGTATTTCCAGCTACGGGTACTGCGGGCTGGGAAATTGCTTTAACCAACACCTTAAACCCCGGAGACAAAGTATTGATTTACCGTTTTGGGCAATTCAGCCATCTTTGGGCTGAAATGGCCAAGCGCTTGGGCTTTGACGTTGAAATTCATCAGGAAGTCTGGGGCAAGGGAATTCCACTCGATCGATTGGAGCAACGCCTAAAAGAGGATAGCCAGCATGAAATCAAGGCGGTTCTTACCACGCATAACGAAACCGCTACTGGCGTCACCAGTGATATTGGCGGCGTTCGTAACGCGTTGGACGCAGCCAGCCATCCAGCCTTGCTGTTTGTGGATGGCGTCAGTTCGATTGCCAGTATCGATTTTCGTATGGATGAATGGGCGGTTGACGGCGCGATTAGCGGCTCTCAAAAAGGATTTATGCTGCCGGCTGGCGGCGCATTTGTCGCGTTTAGCCAAAAGGCTTTGAAAGCGGCGGAAGCTTCTGCCTATCCCCGCTGCTTTCTCGACCTGAGAGATCAGGTGAATGCCAATAAAGACGGCTATACACCCTACACACCGGCCTTGCCGATTCTTTATGGCTTACGAAAATCATTGGATTTGCTGCTGGATGAAGGGCTGGAAAATGTTTTTGCTCGACATTACCGGTTGGCGGAAGGCACGCGCCAAGCAGTCAAAGCTTGGGGGCTTAAATTGTGCGCTCAACCAGGGTTCGAATCAAATACCGTATCCGCGGTCGTAGTGCCCGAAGACAAAGATGCGCGCACTGTTATCAGCACGGCTTTTAATAAATATAACATTTCATTAGGCGCAGGCTTATCTGAGCTTTCAGGCAAGGTTTTCCGCATAGGCCATGTGGGCGACATGAATGATGTGTCGATGTTGGGCGCTATTGCGGGCGTCGAAATGGCGATGCTGGACAATGGCTTTGCCATCAAGCCGGGTAGTGGCGTAGCCGCAGCGATTGAGTATTACCGTTCTACAGCGAAAGCTTGACTATGGAAATCATCTGAATAGAAGCGTGTTCAGATGAGCTGCGAGGAAAATCCGCACTATTTTTCGCAATCTAAGGAAAATCATGGATAAGCCAAAAATCATTGTCACCCGGAAATGGCCGACAGAGGTCGAAGCCAAACTAAAAACGCTGTACGATGTGCAGTTAAATGAAAGCGACAAGGCAATGTCAGCCAGTGAGCTGAAAACAGCTCTGCAAACGGCGGATGCGCTATTGCCAACAGTAACGGATCAACTGACCGCGGAAATTCTTGGCGTGGCCGATAAACGCGCTAAAATCATCGGTAACTTTGGCGTAGGATTTAATAACATCGATGTTAACGCCGCCAAGGCGAACAGTTTAATTGTGACCAACACGCCGCATGTCTTGACCGATTGCACCGCTGATATCGCAATGATGTTATTGCTGATGTCCGCGCGGCGAGCGTCGGAAGGCGATCGCTTGGTCAGGAATCGCGCTTGGACGGGCTGGTGCCCAACGCATATGCTGGGCCAAAAGGTAAGCGGCAAATCCTTGGGTTTGATTGGCTTTGGCCGGATTGCCCAGGCGCTGGCCAGAAAGGCGCATCATGGCTTTGGCATGAAGATATTGTTTTGCGACCCGTTTCCGCCGGCACAAGCCGTTATTGACGAATTACAGGCACATCGTTGTGACAGCATCGAAGAATTGCTGACCGAAGCTCATTTTGTGTCTTTACACTGCCCTGGCGGCGAAGCTACCCGACACTTGATTAATGAACAGCGCCTAAAATTGATGCGCCCTTCGGCTCATTTAATCAATACGGCGCGTGGCGATGTGGTTGATAGCCCGGCCTTAATCAGAGCGTTGAAAGAAGGTTGGATTGCCGGCGCGGGGCTGGATGTTTATGAAGGCGAGCCAGCCATTCATCCCGGTTTTCTAGAGTTAGACAACGTTGCATTATTGCCGCACTTAGGCAGCGCCACCGAAGAAACGCGAGTTGCCATGGGCAATCGCGTACTGGACAATATCGCTGCTTTTTTTGCCGGTCAAGAGCCTTTAGATAGAGTCGCTTAAAATGGGCTGAAGTCTTTCGTTCAGCCACCTTAGTTAAAAATCGCCGCGTCTAAATGCTTGCTCGATTCCAGTCCTTTCATATGCGCTCGCTCAGTTGCGCCAATGAAACGCGTACCAGTTAGATCCGCGCCCGTAAAATTGGCGTCTTCCAGTTTGCTGCCGGATAGGTCGGCGTTGCTTAAGTTGGCGTTCGATAGGTTGGCGCCGGATAAGTCGACGCCAAATAGCATGGCGTTGTGCAGGTTGGCTCCCGATAAATTGCTATGGCGCATCAAGGCGCGGTTAAGATCGGCGTTCTCAAGGTTGGCTCCCGATAAATTGACATTATTCAAGCTTACCCGCATCAAGCCCATCGGTTGATTTTTCATGTCCACGCCCCATTTGGCGTTAGTGAGATTGGCTTGACTCAAATTGGCGCGGTCCAGGTTGGCAATAAAACGGCTGCCGCTCAGATTAGCATGGTTTAAATCAGCGCCGCCCATATGCACGCCAAAAATACTGGTATGGCTTAAATTAGCGCCTGACAGATTAATCTTCGTCATTACTGTTAAGTCCAGATTGAGCCTGGACAGGTTGCAGTTGCTGAAATTGGCGCGGCGTAAATCGGAGCCCCATAAGTCAGCATGTCTAAAATCAAGACCGGATAAATTAAGCCCGGTTAAATCTTTTCTTCTCAAATCAGCCGGGTGCGCTTTATCAGCTTGAGCTAAGCGTTTTTCGATTTCTTCACGATCAAGATCGGCAGCGAATACACTTAACGAAAGCAAGACTGCTGTCAGGCCTAGTCCGTAGAGCTGGTTTTTCATCACGATGACTCCAGATAGCGTTAGAATAGAAAAAATTTACAATGACTTTATCGCTTGAATTCATAGATTGCAACTCAATTACGGCTTTACGCCATGCGGACAGCCTCGACAATAAGGGCAAGCCGATTTACTTGAAGTATGACCGGCAATTTAATAAGGCATTAGCCTTATTTCTGATAATTGATCAAAACAGGGTAACTGAGTGATGATGACGGGTCCGTTAAAGATTATGCTGAGCGCAGGCGAAGCCTCTGGCGACCGGCATGCTGCAAATATGTTTCTGGAACTTAAAAAAATGTATCCGGCAGTCACTGCAATGGGTATGGGCGGGGCGCAGATGGCCGAAGCGGGTGTTGAGGTGCGTGTTGATTCTTCTGCCTTGGCCGTTATTGGCGTCGTGGAAGTGATCAAGCATTACCCCAAGATTCGCCGAGCTTTAGCCGCGCTCAAACGGATGCTTGAACAGGAAAAACCGGACTTACTCATTTGCGTCGACTATAAAGAGTTTAACTATAAACTAGCCAAATTTGCCAAAAAGCTTGGCGTTAAAGTTTTGTTCTATGTCAGTCCGCAGGTCTGGGCGTGGCGGCCAGGTCGCGTCAAGAAATATGGTCAAGTCATTGATATGATGGCTGTTATATTTCCATTTGAAACCGCTTATTATGAAGCCGAGCAGATTCCTGTGCGCTATGTTGGGCATCCTTCGGTAGAAAAGGCGCATCCTCAGTACAGTAAAGAACAAGCTGTTGCCCGTTTTGGTCTGGATGCCGCTTTTCCGGTTGTAGGCTTGTTGCCTGGAAGCCGTATCGATGAAATCGATCGCCTGTTGCCAGTGATGTTGAAAGCAGCCGAAGCCATAAAGAAAGCCATACCGCACACCCAATTTATATTGCCTCAGGCGCATTCGATCAACGATGAAGTCCTGCAGAAATTTCTAGCGCAATCGCCTATCACGATGATTGTGGTCAAAAATTTACCATACGATGCGATGCAGTGCAGCACTGCAATCATGACCTCATCGGGAACCGCTACGCTGGAAATCGCTTTATTGACGATTCCAATGGTCATTTGTTACAAACTTTCGCCAATGACTTATTGGCTGGGACGCTTATTGGTAAAAACGCCGTTCATCGGTTTGCCCAACATAATTGCAGGCAAAGCAATAGTCAAAGAACTGATCCAGCATGAAGCATCCGCAGAGCAGCTTTCGGCTGAAATCATCCGATTATTGACCGATAAACCCTATGCCAGCCAAATGCAGACCGCTTTACGCGAAGTCAAAGAACGGCTAGGTTCTGGCGGCGGCTCGAAGAAGATGGCTGATCTCGTATTTGAAATGCTGCAGTCCAAAGCGAAATAGCGCCGGCTGATCACTTGACATTTTTCCTGCCTTGTGCCGGGCGTCACGCCTATGCGATAATAACCGGTTACTCTAGTTTGTCCTTCATCTCCATCCAGTCATAGGTTAATTAGCAATGGACGAAAACAAAAAGAAAGCGCTTGGCGCTGCGTTGATGCAAATAGAAAAACAGTTTGGCAAAGGTTCGGTAATGCGCATGGGGGATGTAGCGGCGGCTCGTGATATCGACATCGTTTCGACCGGTTCTCTGGGATTGGATATCGCGCTGGGGTGCGGCGGTCTTCCGCGTGGTCGCATCGTTGAAATATACGGGCCAGAATCGTCCGGAAAAACAACTTTGACATTACAGGTGATTGCTGAAATGCAAAAGCTCGGTGGCACTGCAGCGTTTGTTGACGCCGAACATGCATTGGATCCGGGGTATGCGGAAAAAATCGGCGTTAATGTGGATGATTTGTTGGTCTCTCAGCCGGATACGGGTGAGCAAGCCCTGGAAATTACCGATATGTTGGTTCGCTCTGGCGCAGTCGATATTGTTGTCGTCGATTCAGTCGCGGCATTGACCCCGAAAGCTGAAATTGAGGGCGATATGGGCGATTCCCATATGGGTTTGCAAGCCCGGCTGATGTCTCAGGCATTAAGAAAATTGACAGCCAATATCAAACGTTCGAATACTTTGGTTATTTTTATCAACCAGATTCGCATGAAAATAGGCGTCATGTTTGGCAACCCGGAAACCACAACGGGAGGCAATGCGCTGAAATTTTACGCTTCGGTGCGCTTGGATATACGCCGCATCGGTTCGGTGAAAAAAGGCGAGGAAGTGATTGGCAACGAAACTCGGGTTAAAGTTGTTAAAAACAAAGTTGCACCGCCTTTTAAACAGGCTGAATTCGACATTCTATACGGTGAAGGCATTTCGTTTCTTGGCGAGCTCGTTGATTTAGGGTGTGCATTTAGCATTATTCAAAAAGCCGGTTCCTGGTATAGCTATGGTGATGAAAAAATTGGCCAGGGTAAGGATAATGTCAAGGCGTATTTAAGTGAACACCCAGAAAAAGCCAAGGAAATCGAATCCAAAATAAGAGCAGAAGCATTTGGCAAAACCATTGCCTACTCGGGAAAGCCTGATTTGACAGATGGCTAAACGGTCGTTTAACCGTGAACGAAGAGACCCGAAAAATTAAGGAAGCTGGCTTGCGTTTGCTTGCCAATCGTGAACACAGTAAAAACGAGTTGACGCAAAAAATGCTTCTTAAAGGTCATCAGCGTGCAACGGTAGAAAGCGTTGTCGATGAGTTGGCAACAGAAGGCTGGCAGAATGATGCAAGGTATGCGGAGAGTTTTATACGATCGCGCTTGCTGAAAGGTCAGGGCCCTGCTCGAATTATTTATGATCTTCGGCAACAAGGCATCCGAATAAATGATGACTCGGTGCTTGACCGCCTAGATCAGGCCGCGCAAGAATTATTTGGCGGCTGGTTGGCGTTGCTGACACAGGTTTATAGAAAAAAATTTGGCTTTGACGATAGGCTTTCCGGCACCGAATGGGTTAAACGGAAGCAATTTTTGCTGCAGCGCGGTTTTACCGGAGCGATGCTTGCCGAGCTAATTAAGCATTTGAATATTAAATTAAGTTAATAAAATGACCATAAAAAAAATGACTAGCGCTGAATTGCGTTCCGCTTTTCTTGAGTTTTTTCGGGCCAGAGGGCATAGCATTGAACCCTCCAGCTCGCTGATTCCAGGAAATGATCCGACGCTTTTATTTACCAACGCGGGTATGGTGCAGTTCAAGGATGTGTTTTTGGGTCGGGAGCAGCGTGATTTTACCAAAGCCGCCACGAGTCAACGCTGCGTTCGGGCCGGCGGTAAGCACAATGATCTGGAAAACGTGGGTTATACGGCAAGACATCACACGTTTTTTGAAATGCTAGGCAATTTTAGCTTTGGCGATTATTTCAAAAAGGAGGCTATTCACTTGGCCTGGGACTTTTTGACCAAAGAATTGGCCATTCCTGCCGAAAAATTATGGGTGACGGTTTTTGACGAAGACAGCGAAGCCGAGAAAATATGGTTAGACGAGATCGGTATCGATCATAAGCGTTTTTCAAAAATCGGCGCTAAAGATAATTTCTGGTCGATGGGTGACACCGGTCCTTGCGGCCCTTGCAGCGAAATTTTCTATGACCACGGCCCGGGCATTGCTGGAGGCCCGCCAGGCACTCCCGATGAAGAGGGCGATCGCTACATTGAAATCTGGAATCTGGTGTTTATGCAATATGATCGTTCGGCTGATGGCACGTTGACGCCATTGCCGAAACCGTCGGTTGACACCGGTATGGGCTTGGAACGTATCGCGGCGGTGATGCAGGACGTGCACAGCAACTATGAAATTGATCTGTTTCAAACGTTATTGCAAACAGCGGCGGACCTTGCAGGTCTTAAAGATTTAAACAAAAGCTCATTGCGCGTGATCGCCGATCATATTCGGTCATGCGCTTTTTTGGTTGCTGATGGCGTGTTGCCATCTAACGAAGGCCGTGGCTATGTGTTACGCCGGATTATTCGCCGCGCGATTCGTCATGGTTATCGTTTGGGGATTCAGGAAGTATTTTTTTATCAGTTGGTCTCGCCTTTGGTTCAGGAAATGGGTCGGGCCTATCCCGAACTGAAGAACGCCCAAGCTCAGGTTGAGCGCGTATTGCAAAAAGAAGAAGAACGCTTTGCCGAAACCTTGGGTCAAGGCATGAAAATTTTGGAGGCCTGCGTTGCAAAATTAGAAGGCGCGGTTATTCCAGGCGAAACCGTATTTCAACTATATGACACTTATGGTTTTCCCGTAGATTTAACCGCAGATTTTGCGCGTGAAAATAATTTGACTATTGATCAGGCCGGCTTTGAAGCGGCAATGGCGGCGCAGCGTGATCGCGCTCGTTCGGCCAGCCAGTTTGGCGCGGACTACGATCAAGCGATTAAGCTGGATTGTGAGACCGCGTTTACCGGCTATAGCCTTTTAAAGGATCAGGCTAGTATTGTTGCTTTATATCACCAGGGACAAGCCGTTTCGGTGTTGCATGCAGGACAGGAAGGCATTGCCGTGCTAGATAAAACGCCTTTTTATGCAGAGTCGGGCGGGCAAACCGGCGATGTCGGACAAATTTTGGCTGAGGGCGCCGTATTTGATGTTGTCGATACGCAAAAACAAGGCGGTAATTTAATTCTTCATAAAGGTAAATTGTTGAATGGCGTTTTAACGCAAGGACAATCTTGTGAAGCGCGTGTCGACAAGACAAGCCGTAAGGCTACCGAGCTTAATCATTCTGCGACTCATTTGTTGCACGCAGCGCTCCGCAGTCTATTGGGAGACCACGTGGCGCAAAAGGGATCTTTAGTCAATGCGGAACGGTTGCGTTTTGATTTTTCGCATTTTGAACCCATTACGTCTGATCAGATCACCACACTTGAGTATTGGGTCAACGAGGAAATTCGCCGAAATAGTAAAGTAAGCGCAGAAATCATGGCTAAAGACGATGCAGTTAAAGCCGGAGCCATGGCATTATTCGGTGAAAAGTATGGCTCTGAGGTCCGCGTTTTGAAGATTGGCGGGTTTTCGACAGAACTTTGCGGCGGAACCCATGTAGATTACGCCGGCGATATTGGCTGCTTCAAGATTATCAGTGAAACTGGAGTTGCCGCTGGCGTCAGGCGTATCGAAGCGGTGACCGGAGCGGTATGCATGGAATGGATTAGCGCGCGCGATAAAATGCTGGCGGATGTAGCAGGCTTGTTAAAAAGTTCGCCGGATAAGGTTGCAGAAAAAGTTGAGCAATTACTCGATAAAACGCGATCACTGGAAAAACAAATCGAGCGATTGAATGTCAAGCTTGCAAGCTCTACAGGCGGTGAACTAGCAGCCAAAGCTATCGAAGTCAATGGTATCAAAGTGCTAGTTGCTCGACTTGATGGGAGCGATGCCAAAACGATGCGCGATTTAGTCGATCAACTAAAAAATAAACTGGGTAGCTCCGCGATTGTGCTGGCGGTTGTCGATGGCGATAAAGTAAGCTTAACGGCAGGCGTTTCTAAAGATCAGGTTGGCCGAATCAAGGCAGGCGAGTTGGTCAATTTTGTTGCAACTCAGGTAGGCGGCAAAGGTGGCGGGCGACCCGATATGGCGCAAGCGGGCGGAAACGATCCCAGTCAGTTGGATAAAGCGTTGGCAAGTGTGCCCACATGGATAAATGCCCATATGGCAGGTTAAAGGTTTAATAAATGGCTTTATATGTATACAAGTTCGGCGGTACCTCGGTAGGCTCTGTCGATCGGATTAAGGCGGTAGCGGCTAAAATAAAAAAGGCGCATGACCGGGGAGACCAAATTGTTGTTGTTGTCTCTGCGATGAGCGGCGAAACGAATCGCTTAATCGCATTGGCGAAAGAGATGCAAGCACAACCGACGGACAGAGAATTAGATGTATTAGTGTCAACTGGTGAACAAGTGACAATGGCCTTGCTTTGCATGGCTCTGCATAGCATCGATTGTCCGGCCTGGTCATTTACAGGAGCGCAAGTAAAAATATTAACCGATAGCGCGTATACGAAAGCTCGCATACGCAACATCGATAATCATCGTATGTTGGAGCAACTTAACCAAGGAAAAGTTGTGGTCGTGGCCGGTTTTCAGGGTGTTGACGAATTTGATAACATCACGACTTTAGGACGAGGCGGCTCAGATACGACAGCTGTGGCGCTAGCCGCTGCTTTAAAAGCCGATGAATGCCTTATTTTCACCGATGTTGATGGCGTTTATACAACCGATCCAAGAATTGAACCGAGAGCGAGGCGGCTCAACAGAATAACTTTTGAAGAAATGTTGGAAATGGCTAGCTTAGGGTCTAAGGTTTTGCAGATCAGATCAGTTGAATTTGCCGGCAAATATAATGTGCCCTTGCGCGTACTATCTTCATTTATTGAAGGTCAACAAGGCACATTAATTACCTATGAGGATACACAAATGGAAAGCGCATTAATTTCTGGAATAGCTTTTAATCGAGACGAAGCGAAACTGACTATCACAGGCGTACCTGATAAACCAGGCGTGGCATCTAAAATATTAGGCCCGATAGCAGATGCGAATGTTGAGGTTGACATGATTGTCCAAAACATTGCCGACGACGAGACGACGGATTTTACTTTTACCGTGCACCGGAATGATTATCATCGGGCGCTGGAATCTTTGGAACAGACTTGCCGGGAGTTAGGCGCTAAAAAGGTTACTGGTGATGCGGGTATTGTCAAAGTATCCATTGTTGGTGTGGGCATGCGTTCACATGCGGGCATAGCGAGTACGATGTTCAAAGCGTTAGCCAATGAAGGAATTAATATCCGAATGATTTCTACTTCGGAAATTAAAATATCAGTTGTTGTCGATGAGAAATATTTAGAGCTTGCGGTAAGAGTTTTACATCAAGCTTTTGAATTGGATAGCGAACTGGCGTCGTAATTTGAAATGAACTGCAGGCGCTTTCCTTATCACCGCTCAGTGAGCAGTGATAAGGCTTTATTGTGCGATCATGTAGGTTGCTTGCGTATGGCGATATTGCTGTAAATTGCGGCTGAGGCGAATAATACAGTGGAAATGATAAACTCGCCTGAAATAAATCCAAAAATCCCAGTGATAAACATCAAACCCATTAATACGTCTTTTTGAAAATCATTCATTTCGATAACCTCATTGAAAGTTGTTAGATTGCCTATCTATTTTTAAACATAGCTGATTGATCTTTTTAGGTTGGTTGGTTTTTAATAACCAACTTGGCTAATTAGTTATTACGATCAGAACTATAGCTTAAGAAAAATTTAACAAGCTGCTATCGGTTTGGATTTGTGATTAGTGTCTCAAACAAAATCAACCAGAGATCCGATCTTGCCCGAATTTCAAGGACAGTCCACTAAGCGACTTTTTTAGTTTCAAAAGTTTCCGGACTGACATAGCCTAATTTAGCGTGTAGCCGTTTGCGATTGTAATACACTTCAAATTGTAGTAGTTCAAACTTACGCAAAAATAGCGGCACTATCGAAGTAAAAAAACCATGATTAGTCCGCACCGGAGAATTTCGTCCAGCATCTTTTCCTTTGCCCTGACTTGTAGAGGAGTATGATGTGGCTACACTATTCCGGACACATTTCTTAAAATACGTGTAAAGAAGGAGTGAGTCCCAATGAGTCAAGAAAAACCCAAAGTTTATAGTGCCGAATTCAGAGAGTCAGCGGTCAAGCTGGCC
>Ga0233425_10002326_pt1 | contig 37919 bp, 35 predicted proteins | sample Watercolumn_Towu_2_FD_181712 | JGI IMG/M metagenome (GOLD analysis project Ga0233425, IMG submission 181712) | Freshwater microbial communities from Lake Towuti, South Sulawesi, Indonesia - Watercolumn_Towuti2014_140_MG | ecosystem: Environmental > Aquatic > Freshwater > Lake | place... | reverse complement strand
TCGCCGTTGATGTGCTTGGGCACCGGCAGTTGCACCAGGATGCCGTGGATGGCCGGATCGGCGTTCAGCGCGGCGATCTTGTTCAGCACCGCCTGTTCGCTGACGTCAGCGGGCAGGGCGATGTGTTCGGAGTGCAGGCCCAGTTCCGCGCAGGCCTTCACCTTGTTGGCGACGTAGACCTTGGACGCCGGATCTTCGCCGACGATGATGACTGCCAAACCGGGTGTGACGCCGCGCGCCTTGAGCGCATCAGCGCGCACCTTCCATTCGGCGCGCACTTCCTGCGCAATGGCCTTGCCGTCGATGATGCGCGCCGTCATGGCTCAGCCCTTCTTGGCGTTGGCGATGCCGTTGGTGATTTCGGCGTGGGCGGCTGCTATGCCTTTCCAGCCCTTGACCTTGACCCACTTGCCTTTTTCCAGAGTCTTGTAGTTCTCAAAGAAGTGCTGGATCTGTTGCAGCAGTTGTTCCGGCAGGTCTTCGATGGCGTTGACGTCCTTGTACAGCGGGGTCAGCTTGGTCACCGGCACGGCCACCAGTTTGGCGTCGCCGCCGCTCTCGTCGTCCATGTCCAGCATGCCCAGCGGGCGCACACGGATCACTGCGCCATGCACCAGCGGGAAGGGGGTGACGACCAGCACGTCCACGGGATCGCCGTCATCGGCCAAGGTGTCGGGAATGTAGCCGTAGTTGCAGGGATAACGCATCAGGGTGGCAACGAAGCGATCCACCATCAGCGCGCCGCTGTCCTTGTCCACCTCATACTTCACCGGATCGGAATTCGCCGGGATTTCGATGATGACGTTGCACTCGTTCGGTACGTTCTTGCCGGGGCCGATCTGATCAAAGCTCATGATGTTTCCTCAGGTTGATTGATGATAGAAAAGTTAAGGTTTGGGGTGTTGTGGGGAGGATAGCTGCGGGAGTTCTACGCGCTTGGCCACCACTAAACGATTTTTCCAGTATTGCACGCCAAGATAGGCCACTTCCACGCTGCTGCCATGCCAGGGTGAATGGATGAACTTGCCGTCCCCCATGTAGATGCCGACATGCGAAATGCCGCGCCTCATGGTTTTGAAGAATAACAAGTCCCCCGGTTGAAGATCATTTTTATCAACTTTTTCACCGACATGGCTCATATCTTTCGAGCTGCGCGGCAAGCTCATTCCCAAGTTGGTTTTGAACAGATAGCTGACAAAACCGCTGCAATCGAAACCGGTTGCCGGTGAAATACCGCCATTCCGATAGGGAATGCCGATCAACTCGGTGGCTCGCCCCAACAACTCATCGAATGCACTGGTGCTGGCTTGAGTTGGCTCGATCGCCACTGGCGCCGCCTGCGGCTCTTCGGCGAGCGTGCCCGTCGCAGTCAGCGACAGGAGTGCCAGCAGGAGGAAAAAGAGCGGGGCGCGAGTCTTAGTCAAGGCGTGGAACGAACAAAATCGGCCAAATCTAATCAGGTCGCGATTTTAAGCGATTTGCCCTTGGGATGGAAATTTTCCGCCAACGGCTCTGCTATCATTTGGAAAATTCGGATATTCCACCATGTACAAAACACTTGATGACTTTGTCGGCAACACCCCGCTGGTGCGCCTCAAACGCATTCCCGGCGACACATCCAACGTCATTCTTGCCAAGCTGGAGGGCAACAATCCTGCCGGATCGGTGAAGGATAGGCCTGCGCTTTCCATGATCCGCCACGCCGAGGCGCGCGGCGAGATCAAACCCGGCGACACCCTGATCGAGGCCACTTCCGGCAACACCGGCATCGCCTTGGCGATGGCCGCTGCCATGCGTGGCTACGGCATGATCCTGGTCATGCCCGAGAACCAGAGTATCGAGCGCCGCCAGACCATGCGTGCCTTCGGTGCGGAACTGGTGTTGACCCCGAAAGAGGGCGGGATGGAGCTGGCGCGCGACACCGCCGAAAAACTGCGCGACGAAGGTCGCGGCGTGATCCTCGATCAGTTTGCCAATCCGGATAACCCGCTGGCGCATTACGAAGGCACTGGCCCGGAAATCTGGCGCGACACGCAAGGCCGCATCAGCCATTTCGTCAGCAGCATGGGCACCACCGGCACCATCATGGGTACCTCGCGCTACCTCAAGGAGCGCAACCCCGCCATCCAGATCATCGGCGCGCAGCCGGAAGAGGGCGCGCAGATTCCCGGCATCCGCAAATGGCCGGAGGCCTACTTGCCCAAAATCTACAGCCCGACCAACGTGGACCGCATCGAATACGTCAGCCAGGCCGAAGCTGAGGACATGACCCGGCGGCTGGCGCGTGAGGAAGGCATCTTCTGCGGCATCTCCTCCGGCGGCGCGCTCGCCATCGCCCAGCGCATTTCGCAGCAAGTCGAAAACGCCACCATCATCTTCATCGTCTGCGACCGTGGCGACCGCTATCTTTCGACGGGAGTGTTTCCGGCCTAATGGGCATGTCTGCCGTGTCAATTGAGCAACCAGGGGCGGATAAAGGCGCAGGCAATTTCGAGGTGTTGCCGGGCTGTTTCGGATAACGGCAACCCCAGGCCAAACTGCTCGCCGCGTATGCACAGTGTGAAGGACTCGGGCATAGCCCCATTGATCTGGCGACCTACGCCCAGCAATTCTGTAGGCGAAAGGGCGTGGGTGCATGGCGTGGCGCTGGTTCCGGCATCGATCCGGTTCAAGGTGTAGGGTGCGGGCGTGTCCATGCCCGCGTCGATGAACAGAACTTTCTCCCGTCCGGCTAGGTCGAGCGCATGTTCGATCTGTAATTGGTACACCTCCAGGAATTCGCAATCCGGGAAGTCTTCTTCGGCCAGGCGGCGCAGCAACAGCGGTCCCAGCGCGTCGTCGCCGCGCGACTCGTTGCCGATGCCGATGACCAATATCGGCTTCATACCGCCGGGCCAACCAGGCCGTAGCCATCACGGGAAAGCGTGTCGATCCGGTTCTCGGCAACATCAAGCAGTTCCACCTCCAGCGGCATCTTGCCCAGTGCGTGGGTGGCGCAGGAGAGGCAGGGGTCGAAGGCGCGGATGGCTACTTCGATGTGGTTGAGCAGGCCTTCGGTCAGGGCGCGGCCATCGAAATACTGGCGTGCGACAGCGCGGATTGCCTCGTTCATCGCCTGGTTGTTGTGGGTGGTGGAGACGATCAGGTTGCAGCGCACGATCTGGTCGTGTTCGTCCACCTTGTAGTGGTGGATCAGCGTGCCGCGCGGCGCTTCGATCACGCCGATGCCGCGCGCCTGGCGCTGGCCGAGGTTGACCAGCTCCGTGCCTTGCAGGTCGGGATCGTGCAGTAGTTCGCCGATCATCTCGGCGGCGTGCAGCATCTCGATCATCCGCGCCCAGTGGAAACCCAGCGTCGCGCCCGTGGCCGTGCCGCCGTGGTAGGCGAGGAACTCGCGCCGCGCCGCTTCTGCCAGCGGGGTGGGGATGAAGTCGCACTGGGTGACGCGGGATAGCGGCCCGACGCGATACCAGCCGGACTCTGGACCTAAACTGCGCAGGAAGGGGAATTTCATGTACGACCACGGCTTCACATTTTCCGAGATCAACTCCCAATAGCGGGCAGTGTCGTGGTGGTCGAACAGCGTCGCGCCTTCCTTGCTGCGCACGCGTAGGCCGCCGTCGTACAGGTCCATCGCGCCATCGGCGCGCACCAGCATCATCGTGTGCGCGTCCACCCGTCCGAAGTCGTCGTAAAGCTCGACATTCTGCTCATACAGCCGCCGCGCGATACCGACCGCGTCGCGGCACCAGGCGAGCGTCTGTGCCATATCCGCCAGCAACTCGTCGCGCTCGGCCAGGCTGACGTTCTTGTTCACCCCGCCGGGGACGGAACCCGTGCCGTGGATGCGTTTGCCCGCCGTGATGCGGATTACCTCCTGGCCGAACTTGCGTAGCAAGATGCCCTGGCGGGCGATGTCGGGATAGGCGGCGGCCACGCCGACGATGTTGCGCTTCGCCGCATCGGAATCGAAACCGAATAGCAGGTCGGGCGAGGCGAGGTGGAAGAAATGCAGCGCATGCGATTGCAGGATCTGCCCGTAGTGCATCAGCCGCCGAACCTTCTCGGCGGTCGGCGTCAGCGTCGCGCCCACGATCTGGTCCATCGCTTTGGAGGCCGCCAGATGGTGTGACACTGGGCAGATGCCGCACAGCCGTTGCACCATCACCGGCGCTTCCCAGTAGGGCCGCCCCTGAATGAATTTCTCGAAGCCGCGAAATTCCACGATGTGGAAGCGCGCCTGCTGCACCACATTGTGCTCGTCCAGCAGCAAGGTCACCTTGCCGTGACCTTCGACGCGCGACACCGGGTCGATGGCGACACGGCGCAGATTCTCCGGGTGGGCGGCGGTTTCCATGTTGGCTTCGGAACTCATAGTTTGTTTTTTCGCTGTAATTTTATGCTCCTGTAAAGCCTCAAAATCGCCACATGAAGGAATGCGATTGCAATTCCAAGAGCTGCGCCCACTGGAAAACAAGACATGGCCATGGTCATGAAGCCTACTATCCCAAGCAAGAATGAGCCGGGATCAAGCAAAGCCATGAGCAGGAATGGCGTCATATAGAATAAGAACGCAATTCCTCCACCTATTGCACCGATTACAGCTACCCGCTTGGCAGTGAGTTCTGTAGGCGATCTTTTGCGCTCGAACTGATTAAAGGCCAGAAATACCATTAGCCAAATCATGAAGATCAGGTTCGGGTTCGTAACGAGGTTAGGGATGTCTTTCACTAATTCGAAAAGGATGCTCCAGTACACTTCATCTCCTTTCTGGTATATGGCCAACAGGAAGCACTCTAGTGATCTGTACTAATCATATTTGATCAATCCATGGCCCAGTTCCGGCGTTCGGCCTGCGATCAGGTCGGTGAGGAAACGCCAGATCGCATCGCCGGAGGGCGGACAGCCGGGGATGAAGTAATCGATCTTTACCACCTCGTGCAACGGGTGCACCTTGTCCAGCGGCAGCGGCAGTTCCGGGTCGTTGGGAATGTGGCCGTGGGTCAGCCCCGGTTCGGTGAGGTAGACCTCGGTCAGGCAGCTGCCCAGATCCAGATGGTTGCGCTGGGCGGGCAGGCCGCCGTTGATGGCGCAGGCGCCGATGGCGACCAGCACCTTGCACTGTTTGCGGAACTCGCGCAGTACGTGCACGTTTTCGGCATTGCACACGCCGCCCTCGACGATGCCGATGTCGCACGGGCCGCAGCGCTTGAGATCGGTGAGCGGCGAGCGGTCGAATTCGATCAGTTCCAGCAAGGGAAGCAGCCGCTCGTCCATGTCCAGAAACGACATATGGCAGCCGAAACAGCCCGCGAGCGAGGTGGTGGCGATGCGGAGCTTACGGCTCATGCTTCCCCCTCACAGGCCGAGCAATTCCCTTCGGAGGCGGGAGGGCGCGGCGCATCCTGCAATGCCTGGGCGCTGATCGGGCGCTGGTCGTAGCGGCGCTGGCCGATGTGGGTGCTGAATCCGACACGCTTTTTCAGGATGACGCCGACCGGGCAGACCTGCATCGCCTTGTCGGTCAGCGCGATGTTGGTGTCCACCAGCAGGCCGGAGGCGGAGTTGACGATGAGGTGCTTGCCCGCGCCGCGCCCGGCCAGCGCAAACACGTGCTTGCCGTCCACCTCGCTGGAGGCGCGCACGCACAGTTCGCACAGTACGCAGCGGTTGAAGTCGAGCAGGATGTCGGGGTGCGAGGCATCCACCGGGCGATCCGGGAACTGGTGGCGGAACCCGGCGGCGTGGACTTCGAGGTCGTAACCCAGCGCCTGCAGCACGCAGTTTCCGCTCTTTTCGCAGGAAGGGCAGAAGTGGTTGCCTTCGGCAAACAGCATCTGCACCAGCGTGCGGCGCAGCGCGTTCAGTTCCTCGGTGTCGCTGTCGATTTGCAGCCCGGCAGCGGCGGGCAGGGTGCAGGAGGCGGCGGTGCGCTCGCCGATCCTGACCGTGCACAGTTTGCAACTGCCGTGCGGCTTGAACTCGGGGTGGTAGCACAGGTGCGGGATGTAATGCCCGGCGGCGAGTGCAGCCTGCATCACAGTCTGGCCCGGTTCGAAGGGAACGGCTGCGCCGTCGAGCTGGAAGGTGTCGGTCATGTTTCTTCCGTTTTCAAATGCGCGCCCGCGTCGTCGCGCCCAGTCATCAGCCGGGCGCGGGCCAGCGCGCCGTCCAGATCGAAGGCGGGCTCGAAATCCAGCGATTTCAACTTCCGTTCGTAGGCCGGGCGGAAGTGCTTCAGGGTGTGCAGCACCGGGTTGCAGGCGCTGCGCCCCAGCCCGCAGTGCGAGGCGGTTTGCAGCACGCGGTCGAGCTTTTCCACCTCGCGCAGGTCATAGCGCGTGCCGTGTCCGGCGGCGATCTTGTCCATGGTTTGTTTCAGCAGGGTCGTGCCGGCGCGGCAGGGCGTGCAGAAGCCGCAGCTTTCGTGGGCAAAGAAGTGGGCGAAATTGCGCGCCACCTCGAACAGGTCGCGCTGCGGGCCGAACACCATGAACGCACCCGCCGTGGGCAAATCCTCGAAACACAGGCGGTGGTCGAATTCGTGGGCGGCGAGACACACGCCGGAGGGGCCGCCGACCTGCACCGCCTGGGCGTCTTCCGCGCCGCAATCGGCCAGGAGCTGGCGCACTGTCACGCCGAACGGGTATTCGTACACGCCGGGGCGGGCGCAATCGCCGGAGACGGCGTGGAGTTTGCTGCCGCTGGATTGAGGCGTGCCGATGGTTTTGTAGTTCTCCGCGCCCATGTGGAGGGCAATTGCGGCCTGGCAGAAGGTCTCGACGTTGTCCACCACGGTCGGCTGCTGCTTGTATCCGTGGGCGACGGGGAAGGGCGGGCGGTTGCGCGGCACGCCGCGCTTGCCTTCCAGCGATTCTAGCAGGGCGGTTTCCTCGCCGCAGATGTAGGCCCCGGCACCGAGATGGATCTCGATGTCGAAATCGAAACCGGCTTGGCCGAGGATGGCCGTGCCGAGCAGCCCGGCCTTACGGCGGCGCTGCAGCACGACATCCAGATGCTCGCGCAGGAAACGGTATTCGCCGCGCAGGTAGAGGAAGCCTTGTTGCGCGCCGATGGACAAGGCGCACAGCGTCATGCCCTCGAACAGCAGGTCGGCCTGGCGGCTGAGCAGCACGCGATCCTTGAACGTGCCCGGCTCGCCCTCGTCGGCGTTGCATACCACGTACTTGGCTGCGCCCGCCGCGTTCAGGGTGGATTCCCATTTCAGGCCGGTCGGGAAGCCCGCGCCGCCGCGTCCGCGCAGGCCGGAGGCTTTGAGGGTTTCGATAACCTCCGTTCGCCCTGAGCGTAGCGTAGCGGAGTCGAAGGGGGGCGGTTCATGCGGGCTTCGACTTCGCGGGCTTTGCCCGCTACGCTCAGCACGAACGGAAAGAGTGAGCGCAGCTTTCAGCACTTCGCCCGGCTGGCGAGTATTGTCCAGCAGCGGGCCGCTGCGCCGGATGATGTCCTCAACCTGGAACAGCTCGGCAGGCCAATCGTCCAGTGGCGTGCGGTTGCGGATCAGCAGGCCGATCTCCTGTATGCGCTGCGGTGTCAGCCGGGTGATGGGACGGCCATTCAGCAGCAGCGACGGCCCCTGGTCGGACAGGCCGATACAGGAGGTCGCGCCCACGCCCACCAGCCCGTCCTCGGAGACTTTGCCGGGTTCCACCCACAGCAAGCGGCAGAGCTGCTGCATCAGCTCGGCGCTGCCTTGCATGCGGTCGGTGATGTTGTCGGAGAACAGCACCCGGTAGTCGCCGTGCGGTTGGGTGTGCAGAAAGGCGTAGAAACTGGCGACGCTCTCGATGCGGGCGAGCGGGATGTCGAGCCGCTGCGCCAATTCCAACGCGACGGGTTTGGGGAGGTGACCGAGTCGATCCTGTATCTCGATTAGAATCTGTAACAAACGGCTGGCATCGAAGCGATGCCGCGATAGGATGGATTCCAGTTGTTCTGCAGGAGAAAGGCTCATGGCGACATTTAACGGCATGTCGCCGCGCTGCGCCAGAGGCTTTGAAAACTTTTCCCCTTCGCGGTTATCATGCGGTCAGACGATACAAGCGATATGGCTGCCATGTGCTTCTTGCTTCCACCCGCGTTTCTGCTTTTGACTGGCGGTCTCCCTGCCTGCGCCCATGCACATCCTGAACTGGTTATCGCCCTGAGCGGACTCGGCGTCGCCATCTGACATGCACGAAGTTTCATTAGCCGAAAGTGTGCTCCAGATCATCGAAGAGTCTGCGCGCAGCCAGCATTTCAGCCACGTGCGCTGCGTTACGCTGGAGATCGGGCGGCTCGCTGCGGTTGAACCGGAGGCTTTGCGCTTCGCCTTCGACTCCGTGATTCGGGGGACGCTGGCGGAAGGCGCGCGGCTGGAGATCGTCGAGACGGCGGGCGAGGGGTGTTGCACAGAATGCGGCGCAACTGTCGCCATGAGCGAACCTTATGGCCTGTGTCCTGCCTGTGGCAGCCCGCGCTTGCAGGTCGTGTCCGGCGACCGGATGCGGGTGCGGGACTTGCAGGTGGAGTGATTGACATACAATCCGTGTCGCGCGTTGGGTGTCGGCAATCAGGAGGAGGCGATGGATCGCAAGCAATATTGGGAAAAGGTATATCAGACCGGGTCGTCGGACTCGGTGAGCTGGCTTCAGGAGCACGCCGGGCAGTTTGTGTACTGTTACTGTCGCGTGGAGCACAGCTAGGCGATGTGTACCACCTGCGGCTGTGGCGGCCATGCCGCGTTGATTGCCGGGAAACCGGTACGGCGAGTGCGCAACCCGGTAGTCAATTATCGGCCACTGGAGACGCCGGTTGCCGCCGAGGTGGTTGAAGCGCGCATCGTCCAGGTCGAACGCGATTTACTGTCGCGCAACGATGCGCTGGCGGCGGAGAATCGCGCGGCCCTGAAAGCCCGCAGCATCCTCGCGCTGAACCTGGTTTCCAGCCCCGGTTCGGGCAAGACGACGTTGCTGGTGAAAACGATAGAGGCGTTGAAGGCTTGTTCCATACAAGCCGTTCGCCCTGAGCCTGATGGAACTACTAGCCATTCGACTAAGCCCGCAAGCGGGCAAGTCGCTGGTTATGTCGAAGGGCAGGAGGGAGTGCCAGTGGTTCGACAGGCTCACCACGAACGGCCATTGGTATTTTCTCCTGTTATTGCTGTGATTGAAGGCGACCAGCAGACGGAGTTCGATGCGGAGCGCATCCGGGCCACCGGCGTGCCGGCGGTGCAGGTCAATACTGGCAAGGGCTGTCATCTGGATGCGGCCATGGTCGGCGCGGCGCTGACGCAACTTGATCTGGCCGAGGGCGGTCTGCTGTTCATCGAGAACGTCGGCAATCTGGTGTGTCCGGCCGCGTTCGATCTCGGCGAGGCGGCCAAGGTGGTGGTGCTCTCGGTCACCGAGGGCGAGGACAAGCCGCTGAAATATCCCGACATGTTCCGCGCCGCCAAGCTGATGCTGCTCAACAAATGCGATCTGCTGCCGCACCTGGATTTTGACGTAGATGCCGCCTGCGCCCATGCCCGTCAGGTGAACCCGGACATCGGGATTGTCCGGCTCTCTGCGCGGACGGGGGAGGGGATGGGCGAGTGGCTGGTTTGGCTGGAGCAAGAACTTCAGGCATTATGGCGCACATGACCGCTATGGTCATGAAATTGGCCGAAATGTTGCCGCCAGTGCTGGCGATGGGCGCATGGTTCAAGAATACAGTCTGTGCGGTGCAGGGCGATACGGCCTTGATCTCCGGCAGCGCGGGCGATCTGGGTGACGCCGAGGCTTGTCGTACCCATGAGCGCTATGCGCGGGAGTTGCTGGGCGGTATGGCGCAGCCGCCGGTTGCTATTGCGCACGACCTGCATCCCGATTTCCATTCCACTTGTTTTGCCGCCGAATTGGCGGGGGAATTGAGCGTGCCGCTCATCGGCGTGCAGCATCATCACGCCCACATTGCCGCCGTATGCGCCGAGCATGGCGTGACCGAGCCGGTGCTGGGACTGGCACTGGACGGTGTGGGTCTGGGGACGGATGGCGCGGCCTGGGGCGGAGAGTTGCTGCGGGTGGAGGGGGCGACATTTCAGCGACTCGGCCACCTGCGCCCGTTGCCCATGCCGGGCGGCGACCGCGCGGCGCGGGAACCTTGGCGCATGGCGGCGGCGGTGCTGCATGAATTGGGGCGCAGCGGCGAGATCGGGGTGCGTTTTGCCGATGAGCCAGCAGCGGCCACGGTGGCGACCATGCTGCAACGCGATCTCAACTGCCCGCGCACCTCCAGCATGGGGCGGGTGTTCGATGCCGCTGCCGCCTTGCTTGGGCTTTGTCTGTATCAGGCGCATGACGCCCAAGCGCCGATGTTGCTGGAGCAAGCGGCGACGCGCTACATCGCCGTGCATGGTTGGCCACGAGCGAATTCAAGCGATTGGCTCATCACTCCATCCGGCCAGCTCGACTTGCTTCCCTTGCTGGCGAAATTGGCAGAGGAGGAGGATGCCGGGCGAGGCGCGGCCTGCATCCATGCTACCCTGGCTGCCGCGCTGGCGGATTGGGTGTTCCAAACCTCGCATCGAACGGGAGTTGCCACGATTGTTTGTGGTGGCGGCTGCTTTTTCAACCAATTGCTGATACGAGGTCTGAATGAGAGCCTTGCCCATTCAGATTTGGTCTTGTTACTTCCTCAAGCACTGCCGCCCGGTGATAGCTCGATTGCGCTGGGGCAGGCGTGGGTGGCGGTACACAAAATTAATGGACACACCTAAAGATTATCAGGGAAGAGAGTTAACGCTATGAAACTTAAGCCGACGGCAATAGCAGTTGAACCTAATGAACCATTTAAGTCTGATAAGTTGGGAAGGGATTCGTGCGCCAAGACCCTCACTCAATTCATTTCATCTGTCGATGAGCCACTAACGCTATCAGTAGAAGCAGGGTGGGGGCATGGGAAATCTACGTTTTTCAGGATGTGGGAGCAATACATGCTGGACGCAGGTTATACCTGTATCCAATTCAATGCGTGGGAAGCTGATTTTGCGGAAGACCCACTCATTCCGTTTGTCTCCGAAATTCGCAAAGCTATTTCTGTTGTTGGTACGCAGGATGGAGGAATTTCAAACAAGATTTCCCAGATTTCGGAAACTCTGCGTAAGTCAGGAATTCAGATAGCAAAACGTACTATTCCTGTGGCGGCCAAGATTCTGACCGCTGGTTTGCTTGATACGGAAGAACTAATAGAGAGTGCCGCTGGTGATGCTATCGAAAGAGCCATTGAGCAGAAATTTGAAGAATATGAAAAGAGCAAAGAAACGCTGACGGAATTCAAGAGTGCGTTGTCTTCTTTGGTTGAAGACCTTAAGGCGCAAGGCAAGCCAACTCCTCTGGTATTCATGATTGATGAACTGGATAGGTGTCGACCAACCTTTGCACTTTCTTTGCTGGAAAGGATTAAACACATATTCAACGTGGAGAGGATCGTATTTGTCCTAGCCATTGATCGGGAGCAATTGCTGGAATCGATTAGAACCGTATATGGGGCGAATACCGATGCTCCTCGTTATCTGAGAAGGTTTATCGATTTCGAATACAAGTTACCCGACCCAAAACCAGAAAGTTATCCTGTTTTTTTGATGGAGATACATGGCGTTCGAGAGCAACTTGCGCGACTGACTAGAGATGCGAATTCTGATCGCCCATTTCGAGATACATTTGTCGCCTTAAGTCAGTGTTTTGGAACGCGGCTTCGAGATCAGGATGCTGCCTTCTCGATTTTGTCTGTTTTCTGGAGAGCGATAGGAGTGAGGGATGAGGTCTCGCCCACACTATTGGCCGCTCTGCTTGTTCTTAAGGTTTCCAAAGCAGATTTGTATAACAATCTAATCAGGAGAGAAACTCAAGCAGAACCTCTGCTTGAGTTTCTACGGAAGTATCCAGTAGGTCGGGAGTTTCTATCCACAGATGAAGGAATTGAGTTAGAGGCGAGTCTTTATGTATTCTTGGAAAGTAAGAGTGTTGTTGAAAATAAGCTAAATGAAGTCAGGGAAGCTGTGGAAAGAACCGGATCTACACGATATCAGCGTAGATGTTGGGAGATTGCGGGATATATCTATGAGGGGAATTTCACCAAGCAACAAATCCCGAAGATCGTGAGTGGCTTGGAAGTGTCAAATCAGTTTGTTAACTGATCAAATACTGACGCATGTGCCTCGCCATCCCCGCCCAAGTGGTCGAACTGCTGCCCGACGAGATGGCGGTCGTGGATTTGGCTGGGGTGTGTAAATCCATCTCGCTATCGCTGGTGGAGGAGGTTGCTGTCGGCGATTACGTCATCGTGCACGTCGGCTATGCCTTGCAGAAGCTCGACCCGGACGAGGCGGCGCAGACGCTGGCTTTGTTCGCCGAATGGCGAGAGGCGGGTGTGGCGTGAAATACCTCAGCGAGTTCCGCGATCCGGTGCTGGCGCAAGCGTTGCTGGCGCGTATCGCGGCGGAAGTGCAGCCGGGACAGCGCTATCGGCTGATGGAGTTTTGCGGTGGCCACACGCATGCGCTGGCGCGCTACGGTCTTCCTGCGTTGCTGCCGGACAATGTGCGCATGGTGCACGGCCCCGGCTGCCCGGTGTGCGTGCTGCCCACCGGGCGCATCGACCAGGCGATCCGGCTGGCGCTGGAACAGCCGGTCATGCTGTGTTGCTATGGCGACGTGCTGCGCGTCCCGGCGTCCGACGGCCTGACGCTGCTCAAGGCCAGGGCGCAGGGGGCGGACGTCCGCATGGTGTATTCGCCGCTGGACGCGCTGGAACTGGCACGAAAGTATCCAGAACGCGAGGTGGTGTTCTTCGCCATCGGGTTCGAGACCACTACGCCGCCCAGCGCCAGCGCCATCTTGCAGGCACAGGCCGAAGGGCTGACTAATTTTTCTGTGCTGTGCCATCACGTGCTGACGCTCCCGGCGATGCAGGCCATCCTCGACCAGCCTGGCGGTACACCGCTGGACGGACTGATCGGCCCGGCACATGTCTCCACGGTGATCGGCAGCACGCCCTACCTGCCGTTGGTGGCGCACTACCGCAAGCCGCTGGTGGTGGCCGGATTCGAGCCGCTGGATCTGCTCCAGGCCATTCTGATGCTGGTGCGGCAGGTCAACGAAGGACGCGCCGAGGTGGAGAACGAGTTCACACGCGCCGTGCTGCCGGAGGGCAACCGCAAGGCGCAGGCGCTGGTGGATCGGGTGTTCGCGGCACGTTCGACTTTCGAGTGGCGCGGGCTGGGCGAATTGCCGGATTCCGGGCTGACTTTGCGCGTGGCATACGCTGCCTTTGATGCCGAACGGCGCTTTCCACAGGCCGACTATCGCCGAGCGTCCGACCACAAAGGCTGCGAATGCGCCGCTGTCTTGCGCGGTGAAAAGGAGCCGCAAGCCTGCCGTCTGTTCGGCAAGGCCTGCACCCCGGAACATCCGCTGGGCGCCTGCATGGTGTCGGCAGAGGGGGCGTGCGCGGCGAGTTACACCTATGGTCGCGCGGCAATGGAGGTGAGATGAGCATCACTTTGGACGTGCGGCATGGCCGCGTCGAGATGAGCCACGGCAGCGGCGGGCGGGCGGCGGCGCAGTTGATCGAGCAGGTGTTCGTTCCGGCGTTCGACAACGAATTTCTCCGTCAGGGCGATGATGGCGCAGTGCTGCCCGCGCCAGCGCCCGGCCACCGGCTGGTGATGGCGACCGATGCGCACGTGGTGTCGCCGCTGTTCTTCCCCGGTGGCGACATCGGCGGTCTGGCGGTGCATGGCACGGTGAACGACGTGGCGATGATGGGCGCGCAGCCGCTGTGGCTGTCGGCCAGTTTCGTGCTGGAGGAGGGGCTGCCGCTGGCCGATTTGCAACGCATCGTGCGCTCGATGGCGCAGGCGGCGCGTGCGGCGGGCGTGACCGTCGTGTGCGGCGACACCAAGGTGGTGGAACGCGGCAAGGGCGACGGCGTGTACATCGCTACCACCGGCGTCGGCCAGTTACCGCCGGGTGCTGCGCCTTCCGGGGCAGCGGCGCGGGCGGGTGATGCGATCCTGGTTTCCGGCACGCTGGGCGATCATGGCATGGCGATTTTGTCGCAGCGCGAAGGTCTGAGTTTCGATGCCCCCATCCAGTCCGACAGCGCGGCGCTGCACGGGTTGGTGGCTGATCTGTTGGCTAGTGGGGCGGCTATTCACACCCTGCGCGACCCGACGCGGGGCGGGCTGGCGACCACGCTCAACGAGATCGCCCGCCAGTCGCGCGTCGGCATGCTGATCGAGGAGGCGCAGATTCCGGTTCAGCCTGCCGTGGCCGCAGCGTGCGAATTCCTCGGTCTTGATCCGCTCTACATCGCCAACGAAGGCAAGCTGGTGGCGATCTGTCCGGCAGACGATGCCGAACGCGCGCTGGCCGTCTTGCGCGCCCACCCGCTGGGGCGCGATGCGGCGATCATCGGTCGGGTGGTGAATGACGATCGTTGTTTCGTCGAACTGCACACCCGCTTCGGTGGGCGGCGTTTGCTGGACTGGCTGAACGGCGACCCGCTGCCGCGTATCTGTTAGCGTGCTTGGGCGTCGAGCGCCAGGGCGCGCAGGCGGCTCTGTTCCAGCTCGACCCGGTCATCGGCCTTGAGCCAGCCATGCAGGTTGTCCAGAATCAGGCCGGTCAGGGCGCGGATCCAGTCGGGGCGCTCGTTGAGGCAGGGGATGTAGTGGTAGTCGCCGCCGCCCGCGTGCTGGAATTCTTCCTTGCCTTCCTGGGCGATCTCTTCCAGCGTTTCCAGACAGTCGGCCACGAAGCCGGGGCAGATCACGTCCACCCGGCGCAATTTGGCCTTGCCCAGTTTTTTCAGCATCTCGGAAGTGTAGGGTTGCAACCACTCGGTGCGACCGAAGCGCGACTGGAATGTGACCATGAATTCGTCGGGACGCAGGCTGAGTTCCTCGGCAATAAGACGTCCCGTTTTCAGGCATTCGCAATGGTATGGGTCGCCCTGATCCAGCATGTTGCGCGGCAGGCCGTGAAAGCTCATCAGCAGCAGTTCAGGGCGACCGTGCAGCGTCCAGTGATCGCGCACGTTCTGTGCCGTGGAGGCGATGTAGCCGGGATGGTCGTGAAAATGCTTGAGGGTGCGCAGGGCGGGCGTGTTGCGCATTTTCTGCAACTCGGAGTACATCACGTCGCCGACGGTGGCCGTGGTGCTGGCAGAATACTGCGGGTACAGCGGCACGAGCAGGATACGTTGGCAGTTCTGCGCCTTGAGTCGCGCCAGCACTTCCGGGATGGAGGGGCTGCCGTAGCGCATGGCGTAGTCCACTGCCAGCGGAGCATCGGGAACGGCTTCGGACAAAGCGGTGCGCAGCAGGGCGGTCTGCCGCTCGGTATGCACTTTCAGCGGCGAGCCCTCCGGCATCCAGACACTGGCGTATTTTTCGGCAGACTTCCTTGGGCGCGTGTTGAGGATGATGCCATTGAGGATGGGCCACCACAGCAGTCGCGGCATTTCCACCACGCGCGGATCGCCGAGGAATTCCTTGAGGTAGCGGCGCAGGGCGGGGGCGGTGGGGGCGTCCGGAGTGCCGAGATTGACCAGCAGGATGCCAGTCTTTTCCGGCGCACCGTGGGCATAAGCGGGTTCGGCGAGGAAACTCATCGGGCAGTATCCAATATCTTGAGGCCGCGCATGATACCCGCTAGCTGACCAATGTGGCGAGGTTGAGCAGCAGCAATAGCACCAGCCAGAACACCAGTCCACGCCAGATCAGCCCGGTGGTGCTTTGCATGTAATCGGGGTCGGCCTCGTCGCCCATACCGAGTTCGGGGCGTTCGGTGAGGCCGCCATTCTCCGGAATGGGGTGACCCAGGCGCACTCCCATCGCTCCGGCGCCACTGGCCAGCAGGATGCCCGCCTCGGGCTGCGGCCAGATTTTGGCCTGGGTGCGCCAGCAGAAGACGGCGTCCTCGAAATTTCCGACGATGGCGTAGGTCATGGCATTGAGTCGCAGCGGAAGCCATTCCATCCAGTGCAGCGCCTGACGCGAGAATACGCCGAAGTCACCGTGATCGAGGTCGCTCAGCGCTCCCCAGTGGCGATCCAGATATTGCGTCAACCGATAGATGACCATGCCCGCCGGGCCGAGGCCGAGCAGCATGCCGAGGATGAGCCAGACAATGACGGCGAACGCCTCGCGGCAGGCGGCCAGCAGCGCGGTCTCGATGGCGACGCGCGCCAGCTCGATCTCGTCCAATTCCTGACTAGGAACACCGCGCCAGAGCGAGAGCAGCGTCGCAGCCGTCTCCCGGTCATGGTCGCGCAGGGCTTGGTGGATGGCCGCGAAGCGGTCGAGGAAGGCGCGAAAATTGAGTGCGAGGAAGGCGACGGCGATGGTGAAAATCAGCGCAAGCAGAGGATGAAGGGCGTCGAGCAGGTGGAAGGTCAGACCGATCAAAAACACCGGCAGGCTGCAGGCCGCCAGCCAGGCGAGGCGGCCATGATGATGTTCTCCGGTGTTGAAGCGCAGGCGGAAGAAATCCGCATAGCGTTGCACCCACTCGTAGGACAGCCTGCCCTTGGCGTCGGGTTGCCAGCGTTCCAGCAACAGGGCGGCAATGATGGAGAACAGGCTCATGGCAATCCGGCGGGTCGAAACGCGGCGAAGATAACACAAAGCCGGGAAAAACTGGGCGGCGCAGAAGCCGCCCGGTGTTTATCATATGATCATTCCCGCCGCGACGGTGTTGTTCGTCGCCTCGTCGATGACGATGAAGCTGCCGGTGGCGCGGTCGGTGTCGTAGTCGTCGAAGGCCAGCGGCTGCTGCACCTTGAGCTGGATCTGGGCGATGTCGTTCATCCTCAGCGTGTCGGCGGGCAGCAGTTCCAGCGTGTTGACGTCCACGCGGTGGTCGATGCCGCTGAACAGGCAGCGGGCCACGCGGGTGGTGTGCTTGACGAGGTACTTGCGGCCCTTCTCCAGCGGCGATTCGGACAGCCAGCACAGCATGGCGCGGAAGGTGTTGCCGACCTGGGGCTGCACGTCGGCGCTGCGCACGAACAGGTCGCCGCGTGAGATGTCGATCTCGTCTTCCAGTGTCAGCGTCACCGATTGCGGCGCGAAGGCGGTTTGCAGCTTGCCGTCATAGGTAACGATCTCTTTCACGCGCGTGGTGCGTCCCGAGGGCAGCACGGTGATCTCATCGCCCACCGACACTTCGCCCGCCTCGATACGCCCGGCGAAGCCTCGGAAATCGTGGAACTCGTCGGTCTGCGGGCGGCACACCCACTGCACCGGAAAGCGGAAGTCACGGGTGTTCACGTCATGGTCTATCTCCACCGTCTCAAGAAATTCCAGCAGGGTGGGGCCGAGGTACCAGTCCATGGACTCGCTGCGCTCCACCACGTTGTCGCCATTCAGCGCGGACAGCGGGATGCAGTGTACGTCGTGCAGGCCGAGGTGTCCGGCGAAGCGCTGATATTCGCCGACGATTTCCTCGAAGCGCTGCTTGGAGTAATCCACCATGTCCATCTTGTTGACGGCCAGCACCACGTGCGGCACGCCGAGCAGGCTGGCGAGGTAGGAATGGCGCTTGGTCTGCGTCAGCACGCCACGGCGCGCATCGATGAGAATGATGGCGAGGTTGGCGGTGGAGGCGGCGGTGACCATGTTGCGCGTGTACTGCTCGTGGCCCGGCGTGTCGCCGATGATGAACTTGCGCTTGGGCGTGGCGAAATAGCGGTAGGCCACATCGATGGTGATGCCCTGCTCGCGCTCGGCTTGCAGGCCGTCGGTGAGCAGCGACAGATCCACCGCCGTCGCGCCGCGCTTAGCGCTGGTCTTGGAGATGGCCGAGAACTGGTCTTCGAAGATGGACTTCGAGTCGTGCAGCAAGCGGCCGATCAGCGTGCTCTTGCCGTCGTCCACGGAACCGGCGGTGATGAAACGTAACAGTTGTGTTTGGGTAGTCATGATGAATCCTTAAGTTTTTAGTCGTAAGACGTAAGTCGTTAGTTGGTTTTGCTTGCTGCGCAGGCTTTACAAATGGTCCGCGTAGCGGACAGAACCAACTTATGTCTTACGACTTACGTCTTACGTCTGCCTTTAGAAATAGCCTTCCTTCTTGCGCAGTTCCATCGAGGCTTCCGAGGTCTGGTCGTCCAGCCTAGTCGCGCCGCGTTCGGTGATGCGGGTGGCGGCGGTCTCTTCGACGATCTCTCTCACGCAGCAGGCGGTGGAGGCTACCGGCGCGGTGCAGGTCATGTCGCCGACGGTGCGGAAACGCACCATCATTTTCTCCACCACCTCGCCGGGTTTGGGCTGCACGAGGTGCGACACCGGCACCAGTTGGCCGTTGCGGACGATGATCTCGCGCTCGTGGGCATAGTAGATGCTGGGGATGTGCAGCCGCTCTCGCTCGATGTACTGCCAGATGTCCATCTCGGTCCAGTTCGAGATCGGGAACACGCGGATATTTTCGCCGGGATGCACGCGGGTGTTGTAGGTGTCCCACAGCTCCGGGCGCTGGTTCTTCGGGTCCCATTGGCCGAACTCGTCGCGGAAGGAGAAGATGCGCTCCTTGGCGCGGGCCTTTTCCTCGTCGCGGCGCGCCCCGCCCATGCAGGCGTCGAAACCGAATTCCTCGATGGTCTCCAGCAGCGTCACCGATTGGTACGGATTGCGCGGCTTGCTCTCGTCTTTAATCACAATCGTGCCGCGCGCGATCGAATCCTCCAGCGAACGCACGATCAGACGCTCCCCGAGATCGGCGGCCAGCTTGTCGCGGCACTCGATCACCTCGGGGAAGTTGTGCTCGGTATCGATGTGCACCAGCGGGAAGGGGAACTTCGCCGGGCGGAACGCCTTCTCGGCGATGCGCAACATGACGATGGAATCCTTGCCGCCGGAGAACAGCAGCGCCGGGTTTTTGCACTCGGCGGCCACCTCGCGCATGATGTGGATGGACTCGCTTTCGAGGGCGTCCAGATGGGAAAAATGATGTGTGCTCATGTCAGTGCTCTCAATTGATTGATGCAAATTTCAGCGGGGTGGACTTGCCAACGTGCAAGCCGCATTCTTTGCCCTCGGGGTTTTCCCACCACCACCGTCCGGCGCGGATATCCTCGCCCGGTGTGATGGCGCGTGTACAGGGCGCGCAGCCGATGCTGGGGTAGAACTGGTCGTGCAGTTTGTTGTACGGCACGTCGTTGGCCTTGATGTATTCCCATACCTCGGCGTTCGTCCAGTCCAACAGCGGGTTGTATTTCCACAGGCCATTGTCGGCATCGTAATCAATGGCTTCCAGCGTCCCGCGCGTCACGGCCTGGTCGCGGCGCATGCCGGTGATCCATGCGCCACGGCCCGCCAGCGCGCGGCGCAGCGGTTCTACCTTGCGTACGCGGCAGCAGGCCTTGCGGTTCTCCACGCTGTCGTAGAACCCATTCACGCCATGCTGCTCGACATAGGCCTCCAGCGCTGCCGCATCGGGAGAATAAACGTGCAACGGCAGGGCGTAACGGTTACGCACCTGCTGCATCAGGTCGTAGGTCTCCTGTGGCAGACGACCCGTGTCTAGGCTGAATAGGGCGATGTCCAGGCCGCTCTTGGCGATCAGGTCGGTCAGCACCATGTCTTCTGCACCCAGGCTGTTGGCGAACACCACCGGCGCATGGTCGCGCACGGCGGCGCGCAGGGTGGCGAGCGTGGCGTGTATCTTGGTTTCCAGCGTACTCATATCGTCTCCTCAGACCGGCAGGGCCTCAGTCAGGTCGAGCTGTTCGTCGTGGGTGGTGCTGTACGCCCCCGCTTGACGGGTCCAATCATCCACCGCGCGGTTCAGATCGGCCAGCGCGGCTTCGTCGTACTCGGCGGCGGTTTCAATCCGGGCCGCCAGTTGCGCGAAGGAGGCCGCCAGTTCCGCCGGGGCGATGTCGGTCAGTTGCTGGGCCAGCAGCGCCAGCTTGTCCAGCTTCACGCCGCCCAGCAGGTGCGCCAGACCGTTGCCAAGCAGGCGCAGGATGGCTTCGTTGCAGGCCGCCGCCTCGTTGTACTTGCGCTGGAAGCCCAGCGCATTGCGGTACTCGCGTTCGTGGGCGGCTTCGTAGAAGTTCGCCCCCACGGTCACCTGCATTGCCCCGGCGCACTCGCCGCCACCCAGATTGACCACGCGGAAGTCGCTCTCGTCGCCGTGGTCGCGCATCACCGAGGCGATGTCTTCCTCGCGCACCTCGATCAGATCGGCCAGCAAGTCCTTGAAGTAGTTATCATTCTTCTGGCGCGTCCAATCGAAGAAACGCGCTACGCCGCTGTCCAGATGGGCCTGCTGGACGCGGGCCACGGCTTGCTCCATGCGTGCTGCCGGAACCGCCGGACCTTTCAGCGCCAGTCCACCGCCGTTCATGCCGCAGCCGCCGAAGTACATCTGATAGTGCGGTGTCAGCTTGCCGTGCAGCCGCTTGCCCTCGCCGTAGATGCCGATGTCACCGGTTTCCGGCTGGGCGCAACCGTTGTGGCAGCCGGACACGCGGATGCGCAGGTCGGCGCGTCCGCCGGATAGTTTGGGCGCGAGCAGGGTGCTGGAGGTCACGCCCAAACGGCAGGTCGCCGCACCCGGACAGGCCACCACATTGTCGCCGGTTACGGGCTCCGACAGGCCAAGCGCCGCCAGCCCGGCGCGCAGCGCGGGAAGCTGCTCGGCGCGCACGTTGAGGGCGGACAGGTTTTGATCCTGCGTGGCGTGCAGTTCTTGCAGTCCATGCTCCTGGAACAGACGGGCCAGCCCGCGCAGTTTGTCGGCCTTGATCTCGCCGATGGGTAGCGACACCGGCAGGACATTTAATCCTGGCTGGCGTTGGGCATACACACCGCGCGCCACGCCAGCCGAAGGCGGCAGGGCGGCGGCGTCCGGCTCGCGCCACTCACCTTGCGGCCACGGCTGCTGTGCCAGTGCCTCGCGGGTGCGCTCGAACTCCTCGCGGTACTTGGCGCGGAAGCCTTCCTCGCCGAATTTTTCGACCAGGAATTTGATGCGTGACTTGGCCCGCTTGGTGCGGTCGGAATGCTTGTTATGCAGCGTCACCAGCGCCTCAATGGCGAACAGCAGCTCGCGCTCCGGCACGAATTCCTCCACCACGATGGCTTCACGCGGCTTGTGGCCCAGGCCGCCGCCGGCCTTGATTTTGAAGCCGGGCACACCGTCCTTACGGGTGGCGATCACACCCACGCAATGCAGCAGCGACTGGGCGCAGTCCGCCTCGCAGCCGGAGAAGCTCATCTTCATCTTGCGCGGCAGTTGCTGGTTGAGCGGGTTGCGCAGGAAATGCTCGGTCGCGCCGTCCACGTGACGACCGATGTCCACATGCTCCTTCGGGCATACCCCGGCCAGGCCGCAGGCGGTCATGTTGCGCACGGTGTGGCCGCAGGCCTCGCGGCTGGTCATGCCCACCGGAACCAGGCGGCGCATGGCGTTGGGCATGTCGGCCAGCGGGATGAAGTGGATCTGCGCCGACTGGCGGGTGGTGAAATGCACGACCTGATGCTGGGAGTAGGTCTCCGAAATGTCGGCCAGCGTCTCCAGTTGTTGCGGATTGAGGCGGCCGCCGGGGATCTTCACCCGCAGCATGTTCACGCCCTGCTGGCGCTGGCCGTACACGCCCTGTTGCAGGCGGATGGCGGTGAAGCGGTCGGCGTCGATGTGGCCGTTGAAGAAGGTCTGCACCGCTTGTTCGAAGCGGGCGATTTCGTCGAGGTCGGACAGGTCTTGTGGGTTGACGCTCATGGCGTGTCTCCTGATTACTTGAGGAACAAAAATTTGGCCGCGATCAACAGCAGCAGGGTGGCCAGGATCAGTTGCAGCACGCGCTCAGGGATGCGGGCGCTCAGGTGGCTGCCGATCCAGATTCCGGGTAGCGAGCCGAGCAGCAGCGCGCCCAGCAGGGCGAAGTCCACCGTGCCCAGCGCGGCGTGGCCGAGCCCGGCGACCAGCGTCAGCGGCACGGCATGAGCGATGTCGCTGCCGACCAGCTTGACCGTGGCGTGGCGCGGGTAGAGGAACAACAGCACGCCCATGCCCAGCGCCCCGGCGCCCACCGAGGAAATCGTGACCAGTACGCCAAGAATCGCGCCGGTGATGACGGTTGCACCTGCCGGATGAGCGTGCAACTCGACATTGGCCTCATTCTTGCGGCGGCCCAATTTTTGCAACTGCGGCTTGAAGTACAGCGACAGCGCGGTGAGTGCCAGCGCCACGCTCAACACCGTGGTGATGATGCCCTTGAGCTGCTTGTCGTCCAGCTTCAGTTCGTGCAGCACCCACAGGCTGATAAGTGCGGCGGGGAGGCTGCCGGTGGCTAGGCGCTTGACGATCTGCCAATCCACCGAACCTTTGCGGTGATGCACCCAGCTGCCGCCCATCTTGGTCAGCGCGGCGTAGAGCAGGTCGGTGCCGACGGCAGTGGCCGGGGAGATGCCGAACAGCAGCACCAGCAGCGGCGTCATCAGTGAACCGCCGCCGACGCCGGAGATGCCGACGATGGTTCCGACCAACAGACCTGAGAATGTGTAGAGCCAATCCATGAGGACCTCTGCGTTGAATACGGCGCGCATGGTAGAGGTGCTTTTATAGTCCACAAAGATTGAATTATCATTACCTCATGCAAATTGGTTATTAAGGGTGCGACATGAATATCCAGCAACTGCGTTATCTGCAAGAAATCGTCCGGCATGACCTGAACATTTCCCAGGCGGCGGAAACGCTCTACACCTCACAGCCGGGCATCAGCAAGCAGATCCGCCAGTTGGAGGAAGAGTTGGGCATTGAAATCTTTGTGCGTAACGGCAAACGCATCGCCAGCATGACCGAACCCGGCCAGCAGATTCTGGAGATCGCCCAGCGCCTGTTGCTGGAGGCGGACAACCTCAAGCGGGTGGGACAGGAGTTTCGCTCGCAGGACACCGGCACGCTGACTATCGCAACTACCCACACCCAGGCGCGCTATGCCTTGCCGCTGGCGGTCAAGCGCTTCATTCAGCGTTATCCGGGCGTGAAACTCAATCTCCACCAAGGCAACCCGACCCAGGTGGCCGAGCAGGCGCTGCGGGGCGAGGCTGACATCGCCATCGCCACCGAGACGCTGGATCAGTACGACGAATTGGTGACGCTGCCCTGCTACGAATGGCATCACTGTCTTATCACGCCATTGGGACATCCGCTGCTGGAAGCGGGGGAGATGACGCTTGAGAAGCTAGCTGGCTACCCGCTCATCACCTACGACGCGGCATTCAGCGGTCGCGGCAAGATCGACCAGGCCTTCAGGGCGGCGGGCGTCGCGCCCAATATCGTACTCACCGCCATCGACACCGACGTGATCAAGACCTATGTGGAACTCGGCCTGGGCGTGGGCCTCATCGCCGAGATGGCCTACTTGCCGGAGCGGGATATGCAGCTACGTAGCCTGCCGTTGAAACACCTGTTTCCTGCCAATGTCACCCGGCTGGCCTTGCGTCGTAACGAATTCGTGCGCGGCTACACTTATCATTTCATCGAGTTGTTCGCACCGCAACTGACCCGTGAGATCGTTCTTGAAGCGTTGAGGAAGACGAAAGCGGCGGATCAATAGGAGATTTTCAAGGGGGAAGATGCGGGGGCAAGGGGGCTGCAAGTCCAGTTGTGCAAAATTCATCCGGATGCCTTGACACCTTTCTGGGAATCCATATAATGCGCGCACTTCGCTGATGCGGAGAGGCAATGCGGGAATAGCTCAGTTGGTAGAGCGATACCTTGCCAAGGTATAGGTCGCGAGTTCGAATCTCGTTTCCCGCTCCAGATACATTGGGAAAGCTGAATGGCTTTCCCAAAATTTTTCCAGCAGTTCAACGCGGCGCGGTAGCAAAGCGGTTATGCACCGGATTGCAAATCCGTGTAGGTCGGTTCGACTCCGGCCCGCGCCTCCAAGTAAATACCAAATATAAACCGCCACATACTGCGGTTTTTCTTTACCTGGCACTACATCGTATTACCTGTATTTACCCCTTAAATCAGACTTTCAGTGCGTCAAATGCGCCAAGTGGACAACTATTTATCCACTTGATTTCAAATAGAAATAATTGCATTATTTCAGTAGGGGTATATCATACGAAGTAGTTGCAGGACGGGGTGCCGGTTGGAGCATGCCAACTGGAGGAACCGAGCAATGCGGGAGGCATTCCGGCCAAACAGGCACGATCGCCCACATGGGCTGCGGCGATGGAGCCGCGAGTGAATTTGGCAAGAGTCACCTAAAACCACGCCGCGCAGTATCCAAAAGACCATCCGGCGAATTACCCAGAAATTGCCCGCAACCGTTTCCCCGTGCCGATGGCCATCGATCATTTGGGCCGGAAAATGGTACGTCTGCTCGATCTCGCCAAATACATCGACAGCCTATCCTTGTATCTTTTTCTCCGTGGTGGTTAGCTCCCATCACACGAAGCGGGGGCAGTTTGGGTGCATCCTTAAGTACGACCTTGCGGCGTAGATCAAGCCCCCCGCTTCAGCGCGTCCTTAACTTGAGGCAACGATCCTCTTTACTCTCCTCCTTTGGTAACTTTTATCTTGGGGCAATTCGGGGAGCGAATTGGGCTTGAGGAGCAGGGGCATTCGGGGGTAGAATGCCGAACTTTTTTAAGGAGAGAGTTTAGAGATGTCCATCACTACTGCGCAGAAGGCGCAAATCGTCACCGATTTCCAACGTGCCAAGGCCGATACCGGCTCCCCCGAAGTTCAAGTCGCGCTGATGACCGCGCGTATCAACTACCTGACCGAACACTTCAAGGAGCACAGCAAGGATCACCACTCCCGTCGCGGTCTGCTGCGACTGGTAAGCCGCCGCCGCAAGCTGCTCGACTACCTCAAGAGCAAGAACGAAGAAAGTTACCGTACGCTGATTCAGCGCCTGGAGCTGCGCAAGTAATACCGGAACGGGGCGCACGAGCGCCCCGTTTGTTTATTTGCCGAGCGACGAACGAAGTGCTGCGCGGGGTGCGCAGCCTTATCCATTTTAGAGAGGTTCACCTTGAATCATTACAAGAAAACAATTCCCTACGGCAATCATCAACTGACCCTGGAGACTGGCGAGATCGCCCGTCAGGCCAGCGGTGCGGTAATGGTGAGCCTGGATGATACCGTGGTGCTGGTCACTGTGGTGGGTCGTCGTGACGTGAAGCCCGACCAGGATTTCTTCCCGCTGACCGTGGATTACCAGGAACGCACCTATGCCGCAGGCAAGATCCCCGGCGGTTTCTTCCGTCGCGAAGGCCGTCCTTCCGAGAAGGAGATCCTGACTTCCCGCTTGATCGACCGTCCGTTGCGTCCGCTGTTCCCGGAAGGCTTCTACAACGAAGTTCAGATCGTCGCCACCGTGGTGTCGTGCAACCCGCAGATCGATCCGGATATTCCCGCCATGATCGGTGCTTCCGCCGCTTTGGCGATCTCCGGCATTCCGTTCGATGGCCCCATCGGCGCCGCCCGCGTGGGTTACGCCAACGGTCAATATCTGCTGAACCCGACTAAGGATGAACTGACAACTTCCCAGATGGATCTGGTGGTCGCCGGCACCGAGCGCGCCGTGCTGATGGTGGAATCCGAAGCGCTGGAGCTGTCCGAAGAGGTGATGCTGGGCGCGGTGGTGTATGGCCACGACCAGATGCGCGCCGTCATCAACGCCATCAACGAGATGGCCGCCGAGGCGGGTGCGGACGACTGGGAATGGACGCCGCCCGCCAAGGATGAGGCGCTGATCGCCAAGCTGGCCGAGATGGCCGAGGCCGACCTGCAAGCCGCTTACGGCATTCGCCAGAAGCAGGCTCGCGTCGCCAAAGTGGACGAGATCCGTAGCCGCGTGGTCGAGGCCCTGCTGGCCGAGGACGAGTCCCGCCAGAAGAACCACGTCAACGACCTGTTCAGCGCGCTGGAAGCCAAGATCGTGCGCGGCCAGATTCTGAACGGTGCGCCGCGCATCGACGGTCGCGACACCCGCACCGTGCGCCCGATCACCATCCGCACTGGTGTGCTGCCGCGCACCCACGGCTCCGTGCTGTTCACCCGTGGCGAGACCCAGGCGCTGGCTGTGGCGACGTTGGGCTCCATGCGCGACGCGCAGATCATCGACGCGCTGCAAGGCGAGTACAGCGATCGCTTCATGCTGCACTACAACTTCCCGCCGTACTCCACCGGCGAGACCGGTCGCGTGGGTTCGCCCAAGCGCCGCGAGATCGGCCACGGTCGTCTGGCCAAGCGCGCCATCTTCGGCGTATTGCCTAGCGCCGAGGATTTCGGCTACGCGCTGCGTGTGGTGTCCGAGATCACCGAATCCAACGGTTCCAGCTCGATGGCTTCCGTCTGCGGCGGCTGTCTGTCGCTGATGGACGCTGGTGTGCCGCTGAAGACGCACGTTGCTGGTATCGCCATGGGCCTGATCAAGGACGGCAACCGTTTCGCTGTGCTGACCGACATCCTGGGCGATGAAGATCACCTGGGCGACATGGACTTCAAGGTGGCCGGTTCCGATGCGGGCATCACTGCGTTGCAAATGGACATCAAGATCAATGGCATCACCAAAGAGATCATGAAGGCGGCGCTGAGCCAGGCTAAGGAAGGCCGCATGCACATTCTCGGTCTGATGAAGGAAGCGCTGCCTGCGCCGCGTTCGGAGATGTCCGACCTGGCGCCGCGCATGATCAAGATGAAGATCAATCCGGACAAGATCCGCGACGTGATCGGCAAGGGTGGCGCGGTGATTCGTTCCATCACCGAAGAAACCGGCACCACCATCGACATCGACGACGATGGCAACATCACTATCGCTTGTACCAGCAGCGAGGCGGGTGAAGCCGCCCAGAAGCGCATCAAGGACATCACCGCCGAGGTGGAAGTTGGCAAGATATACGAAGGTCCGGTGGTCAAGCTGGCCGATTTCGGTGCGTTCATCAATATTCTGCCGGGCAAGGATGGCCTGCTGCACATCTCCCAGATCTCGCACGAGCGCGTGGAGAGGGTCTCCGACCACCTCAAGGAAGGCCAGGTCGTCCGCGTCAAGGTGCTGGAAGTGGACGAAAAGGGCAAGATGAAGCTCAGCATGAAGGCTGTGGCTGCGGAAGAGAAGGCCGCAGCCGAAGCTCAGGCCGCTGCCGAGTTCCAGATCTCCCAGTAAGACTTGCCGCGTTGGCTTGTGAAATGCCCCGCCTGGCGGGGCATTTCATTTGGGCGTCGATTGCGGGCAGGATTCCTGATTCGGCGTTTTGGGGCGTATTCCTGTATCATGCGCGCCTATCGTCTGATTGCTTGAACGGGTATCAACATGAAACTGACCTTCCTCGATTTTGAACAGCCGATCGCCGAACTTGAGGGCAAGATTGCACAACTCACCAAGATGCACGACGACTCCGAGGCGCTGGACATCTCGGATGAAATTGGCCGCTTGCAGGAGAAGAGTGCGTCCCTGTTGAAGGACACCTACGCCAAGCTGACACCCTGGCAGATTTCGCAGGTGTCGCGCCATCCTCAGCGTCCCTACACGCTGGATTACATCAAGCACCTGTTCACCGATTTCCAGGAATTGCATGGCGACCGCGCCTTTGCGGACGATGCCGCCATCGTTGGCGGCTTGGCGCGTTTTGAGGGTCAGAGCGTGATGGTGATCGGCCATCAAAAGGGGCGCGACACCAAGGAACGCCAGTTCCGCAACTTCGGTATGCCGCGTCCCGAGGGCTACCGCAAGGCGTTGCGCCTGATGAAGCTAGCCGAGAAGTTCGGCATTCCCATCCTGACGTTCGTCGATACGCCCGGTGCGTATCCCGGCGTGGGTGCGGAAGAGCGCGGACAAAGCGAAGCCATCGGCCACAACCTGTTCGAGATGGCCGAGCTGCGCACACCGCTGATCTGCACCATCATCGGCGAGGGCGGTTCCGGCGGCGCGCTGGCCATCGCGGTGGGCGATCAGACGTTGATGCTGCAGTACGCCACCTATTCCGTGATCTCGCCGGAAGGCTGTGCCTCCATTCTGTGGAAGAGCGCGGACAAGGCGCCGGATGCCGCCGAGACGCTGGGCATCACAGCCAGTCGTCTGAAAACACTCGGCCTGATCGACAGAATCGTGGCCGAACCCTTGGGTGGCGCTCACCGCGATTGCAAGTGCATGATGCAAGCCATGAGGAAGGCATTGCAGGAGGCGTTGAAGCAGGTGCAGGGCAAGCCCGCCGACGAACTGCTGCAAACCCGTTTCAATCGCCTGATGAGCTATGGCAAGTTCAAGGAAGTCGAGCTGCAGTCCGCTTGATCGGGTTCCCATTTCTCCGAGGCCGTTCATGTCCAGCCCGTTGCATGAACGGCCTTGTTCTTTGCTGAAGGCAGGTCATGCGGGTTGATCTGGCGGAGTCACTGGCCTCGCGCCTGCCAGGATGGTTGCCCGCAGGCAGCGCCATCTGTGTCGGGCTTTCCGGCGGCGTCGATTCCGTTGTCCTGCTTCACCTGCTGCACCGTCTTGCCCCGCGCCACGGCTGGCGCCTCTCCGCGCTGCACGTCCATCATGGCATCAGTCCGAATGCTGATGCCTGGGTGGATTTTTGCGCCGGGTTGTGTACTGCGCTGGCCGTACCTTTGCAGATCGAACGGGTGGACATCGCCTCTCTGCGTCATCTCGGGGTCGAAGCGGCGGCACGCGCTTTGCGCCATGCCGCGTTTACTCGCCAGTCTGCAGACTTTGTTGCGCTCGCCCATCATGCCGATGACCAGGCTGAGACCCTGTTGCTGCAACTGCTGCGCGGTGCGGGTGTGAAGGGTCTGGCGGCGATGCCGTTGCTCACGGTGGAAAAAAACGGCCCGAGGTTGCTGCGTCCGCTGCTCGATGTGGCGCGCGAGGATGTGCTGGCCTATACCACAACCCACGGCCTGCGTTGGATCGAGGACGAAAGCAACGCCGACATTGCCTATGCCCGCAACTTTTTGCGCCACCGCATCCTGCCTCAATTGGAACTAATCTATCCAGCCTGTCGCCAGACATTGCAGCGTGGCGCCCGCCACTTTGCCGAGGCGGACGCTTTGCTGGAGGAGCTGGCGCTGCAAGATGTCGGGGGCGTCTGGGAGGCAACGCTGCCGGTCGCCCGGCTGACGGCGCTATCGCGCTTGCGGGCGGGCAATCTGCTGCGTTCTTTTCTGGCTGCACGTGGCGCACCCATGCCGCAGGCGGCGCAACTCGACCAGATGCTGGTGCAGTTAGCCAGCCCGCGTGACGACGCCGGGGTGTGCGTGGATTATGGCGGCTGGCAGGTGCGGCGCTACCAGGCGCGGGTTCACGTGATGCCTCGTTTGGAACCGTTCGATCCGGGATGCTGCGTGCCTTGGCAGGGTGCGGCGCACATCTACTGGCAGCCGTTGGGGCGCGACCTCGGATTTCGCAGAATGCTGGGTCAGGGCATCAGCCTGGAGCGGCTGCAGCGGGCGGATGTCGTCTTGAGGTTGCGCCGGGGTGGAGAGTCCTTGCGTCCTTCCCCCCATGCGGCCAATCGCACCTTGAAAAATCTGCTGCAACAGCACCGGATTCCGCCCTGGCAACGTGAACGGTTGCCCTTGCTTTATTGTGGTGAGGCGTTGGTTTGTGTCGTAGGCGTGGCCATCGCGGCGGAATGGCAGGCCAGGCCGGATGAGGCGGGGATCGTGCCTGGATGGGGCTGAGTCCGCCGCGTATTGATTGTGGCTGGCGCAGAAATGACAAAGCCCCCAATGAATGGGGGCTTTGTCCTGAAGCCAAACCCTTTTCAGGGGTTGGCCGTGTAGGCGCGGTATTACTTCAGGCGGGTGCCGGTGACGCGGATGGATACACGGCGATCCGGAGCCAGGCAGTCGTGCAGCTTGGCCCCTTTCAGCTTGTCACAAGAGCCGCGCTTGGTGACAGGCTCGGAGCTGGACTTGCCCATGGTTTCGATTTTGTCAGCAGCCACGCCCTGGCCGACCAAGTGCTGTTTCACGGCAGTTGCGCGTGCGGCCGACAGCTTCTCGTTCAGAGCCTTGGAGCCCAGACGGTCTGTGTGGCCGATTACGGTGATCTTGTCGTAATCGACGCCGCGCAGGTCGGACGCAAATTTGTCGAGTGTGGCCTTGCCACCATCGCTGAGTTCAGACTTGCCAAAGGCAAAGGTCTCGTCGGCGCTGAGGTCAACGCGAACCGGAACCGGTTTGGGTGCCGGAGCAGGCGCGGGAACGACTACAGGCGCGGGGACGGGGACTGGGGCCGGGGCGGGAGCTACCACAGGAGCGGGAGCCGGGGCAGCCGGTGCCGGGAAAAGAGCCGGGTCACATTCCTTGACGGCGTTTTCCTTGGCCCATTCGGCAGTGCGCACACAATTGCCATAGTTGTCGCGGGCGATCACGCCACGGCTGTCATAGGTGTAACCAACGCTGTTCGGGTGGGCAACCGCAGTCAGGCTGGCCGAAGCCAAGGCGGCTACCAGCAGGCTTTGTTGAAAGCTGAATTTCATGATGGGTTCCTTTTCTGGTTGTGATTGAGGTGCGTTTCGGCACTAAGGGCAATACTAAGCACCCGCACCCGGCTTGTAAATAGGGGAGGCACCTGAAAGGGCTGTGGTTGTGGCATTTTTGCTTTGTTGCCTGTTCGGCTGCCGTGATAAACTCGCGGGCTGTTTTTACTGGTTTTTCAATTCAGGATCACGCCACCTATGGAACAGTTCGCCAAGGAAACTCTGCCTGTCAGTCTCGAAGAGGAGATGCGCAAGTCGTACCTCGACTATGCGATGAGCGTGATCGTCGGGCGCGCCCTGCCGGATGTGCGCGATGGCCTGAAGCCGGTGCATCGCCGCGTGCTGTATGCCATGCACGAACTTTCCAATGACTGGAATCGTCCTTATAAGAAATCGGCGCGTATCGTCGGTGACGTGATCGGTAAATACCACCCGCACGGCGACACGGCGGTGTACGACACCATCGTGCGCATGGCGCAGGACTTCTCGTTGCGCTACATGCTGGTGGACGGCCAGGGCAACTTCGGCTCGGTGGATGGCGACAACGCCGCCGCGATGCGTTATACCGAGATCCGCATGGCCAAGATCGCCCACCAGTTGCTGGAAGATCTGGACAAGGAAACTGTCGATTTCGGTCCCAACTACGACGGCTCCGAGCATGAGCCGCTGGTGTTCCCGGCACGCTTCCCCAACCTGCTGGTCAACGGCAGCTCGGGGATTGCGGTGGGCATGGCGACCAACATCCCGCCACACAATATGGGCGAGGTGATCGACGGCTGTCTTGCGCTGTTGAGCAATCCCGAGATCGACATCGAAGAGCTGATCGAGATCATCCCTGCGCCGGACTTCCCGACCGCAGGCTTCATCTATGGCACGGCGGGCGTCAAGGAAGGCTACCGCACCGGTCGTGGTCGCGTGGTGATGCGCGCCCGCACCCACTTCGAGGACATCGGCAAGGGCGACCGCCAGGCCATCATCATCGACGAGCTGCCCTATCAGGTGAACAAGGCCAATTTGCTGATGAAGATTGGCGAACTGGTGCGCGAAAAACGTCTGGAAGGCATCTCCGAGATCCGCGACGAGTCCGACAAGTCCGGCATGCGCGCGGTGATTGAGCTCAAACGCGGCGAAGTGCCGGAAGTGGTGCTGAACAAGCTCTACAAAGAGACCCAGATGCAGGACAGCTTCGGTATCAACATGGTCGCCATCGTGGACGGCCAGCCCAAGCTGCTCAACCTCAAAGATATGTTGAGCGCCTTCCTGCGCCACCGCCGCGAGGTGGTGACCCGCCGCACCGTGTTCGAGCTGCGCAAGGCGCGCGAACGCGGACACATCCTGGAAGGCTTGGCCGTGGCGCTGTCCAACGTGGACGAGATCATCGCCCTTATCAAGGCGGCGCCCACTCCGGCGGATGCCAAGCGTGCCTTGATGGCGCGCGCCTGGCGCTCTTCGCTGGTGGAAGACATGCTGTCGCGCGTCAGCGACGCCTCCCGCCCGGAAGAACTGTCGGCGGAGTTCGGACTGGTGGGCGAGGGGGCGGAGCGTGGCTACCGCCTGTCCGACGTTCAGGCCCAGGCCATACTGGAATTGCGCCTGCAACGCCTGACCGGGCTGGAGCAGGACAAGATCGTCGGCGAATACCGCGAGGTGATGGCGAAGATCGCCGACCTGTTGGACATCCTGGCCAAGCCGGAGCGCGTCTCCTTCATCATCGGCGAAGAATTGAATGCGGTAAAGACCCAGTTCGGCGACAAGCGCCGCAGCGAGATCGTCACCTACGTGCAGGACATGACCATGGAAGACCTGATCGCTTCCGAAGATGTGGTCGTTACGCTGTCGCACGGCGGTTACATGAAGGCGCAGAAGCTGGACGAATATCGCGCCCAGAAGCGTGGTGGACGCGGCAAGCAGGCGGCTTCGACCAAAGAAGACGATTTCGTCGACAACCTGTTCATCGCCAACACCCACGATTACATCCTGTGCTTCTCCAACCGTGGCCGCGCCTATTGGCTGAAGGTGTACGAAGTACCGCAGGGTAGCCGCATTTCGCGCGGCAAGCCCATCGTCAATCTGCTGGCCCTGGGCGAGGGCGAGAAGATCAACGCCATTCTGCCGGTGCGCGAGTTTGTCGAAGACAAATACGTGTTCTTCGCCACCGCCAAGGGCACGGTGAAAAAGACCGCACTGTCGCAGTTCGGCAATCCGCGCAAGGCTGGCATCATCGCCATCGCACTGGACGAAGGCGATTATCTGATCGGCGTGGCACTGACCGACGGCAAGCATGACGTGATGCTGTTCTCCGATGCCGGTTACGCCGTACGCTTTGACGAGAACGACGTGCGCGCCATGGGCCGCGACACCCGTGGCGTGCGCGGTATGAACCTGGCCAAGGGCGGCAGCGTGATTTCGCTGCTGGTTGCCGAGAACGAGCAGCAGAGCGTGCTGACCGCCACCGAGAACGGTTACGGCAAGCGCACCCCGATCACCGAATACACTCGCCACGGTCGCGGCGCGCAGGGCATGATCGCCATCCAGACCAGCAAGCGCAACGGCAAGGTGGTGGCAGCGACGCTGGTGAACGACGACGACCAGATCATGCTGATCGGCGCCAACGGCGTGCTGATCCGCACCCGCGTCAAGGAGATCCGCGAAATGGGGCGCTCCACCCAGGGTGTGACCCTCATCAATCTGGAAGACGGCGCCACGCTGGCAGGCATGGGCCGTATCGCCGAGACTGAAGAAGATTCCGAGTAACCACACAGGGAAACAGCAATGAGCATCTACAATTTCAGCGCAGGACCGGCGGTATTGCCCAAGGACGTGTTGTTGCAGGCTCAGGCCGAACTGGCCGATTGGCACGGCAGCGGCATGTCGGTGATGGAAATGTCGCATCGCGGCAAGGAATACATGGGCATCCACGCCCAGGCCGAGGCCGATCTGCGCGAACTGATGGGCATCCCGTCCAACTACAAGATGCTGTTCCTGCAAGGCGGCGCGCATTTGCAGTTCTCGATGATTCCGCTCAATCTATTGCGCGGCAAGGCATCCGCCGATTACGTCAACACCGGCGAATGGTCGAAGAAGGCCATTGGCGAAGCCAAGAAGTTTGGCGGCGTGAATGTCGTTGCCGACAACAAGGACAAGAACTGCACTTACGTTCCGGCATTCGAGACTTGGAACCGCGACCCGAACGCGGCCTATCTGCATTACACGCCGAACGAGACCATCGGCGGCGTGGAATTCGGCTGGATCCCCGAAACCGGTGATGTGCCGCTGGTGGCGGACATGTCGTCCAACATCCTGTCGCGCACCCTCGACGTGTCTAAGTTCGGCCTGATCTACGCCGGGGCGCAGAAGAATATCGGCCCGGCTGGCGTGACCCTGGTCATCGTGCGCGACGACCTGATCGGCCAGGTGCCCGCCGGTACGCCGACCATGTTGGACTACAAGACCCACGCCGACAACGAGTCGATGTACAACACGCCGCCGACCTACGGCATCTACATGGCCGGTCTGGTGTTCCAGTGGTTGAAGAAGAACGGCGGCATCGCCGCGATGGAGCAGAAGAACATCGCCAAGGCGCAGATCCTGTATGACGCCATCGACGCCAGCCACGGTTTCTACAACTGTCCGGTCAACGTGGCCGACCGTTCGCGCATGAACGTGCCGTTCACCCTCAAGGACGCTTCGCTGGATGGCGAATTCCTCAAGCAGGCCGACCAGCATGGTCTGCTGCAACTCAAGGGCCACCGTTCCGTGGGTGGAATGCGCGCCTCGATCTACAACGCCATGCCGCAAGCAGGCGTACAGGCGCTGGTCGATTTCATGAACCAGTTCGCGAAACGCCATGGCTAAGTCCTTCAATATACTGACGCTGAACAAGATCTCGGCTAACGGGTTGAAGCGTTTGCCCGCCGAGCGTTATCGCATCGCCAACGACATCGCCCAGCCGGACGCCATCCTGGTGCGTTCGCAGGACATGCACGGCATGGACATCCCGGCATCGGTGCAGGCCATCGCCCGTGCGGGCGCAGGCACCAACAACGTGCCGGTCAAGCAGATGAGCGAGCGCGGCGTGCCGGTGTTCAACGCGGCGGGGGCAAACGCCAACGCGGTGAAGGAGCTGGTGCTGGTCGGCATGCTGATGGCCTCGCGCAACGTCGTTCCGGCGCTGAACTTCGTAGCCGGGCTGACGGGCGATGACGCGTCCCTGCACAAACAGGTCGAGGACGGCAAGAAGCACTACGCCGGGATCGAGCTGCGCGGCCGCACGCTGGGCATCATCGGTCTGGGCGCGATCGGTCGCCTGGTGGCCGACGCCGCCTTGGGGCTGGGCATGAAGGTCATTGGCTATGATCCTGAAATTACCGTGGAAGGGGCCTGGAGCCTGTCTTCCCAGGTGAAAAAGGCGGCCAGTGTGGAAGCCCTGCTCAAGGGCAGCGATTTCGTCACCCTGCATGTGCCGCTGCTGCCTGCCACGCGCGGTCTGCTGAACACCGATCGTCTGGCGGCGATGAAGCAGGGCGCGGTGCTGCTGAACTTCGCCCGCGACGCCATCGTGGACGAGGACGCCATGCTGGCGGCCTTGGAGCGCAAGCATCTGCGAGCCTACGTGTGCGACTTTCCGACGCAGAAATCCCAAGGTAAGGCGGGCGTGATTGCCTTGCCGCATCTGGGCGCGTCCACCGAGGAGGCGGAAGAGAACTGCGCCGTGATGGTGGCGGAACAGGTGCGCGACTATCTTGAGCACGGCAATCTCATCAATACGGTGAATTTCCCCACCTTGGTGATGCCTCGTGAATCGAGTTTCCGCATCGCCATTGCGAATGCCAACGTGCCCAACATGCTGGGGCAGATTTCCGGGGCGCTGGCCGGGGCGGGCATCAACATCCACAACATGATGAACAAGTCGCGCGGCGAAATGGCCTACACCCTGGTGGACACCGACAGCGCCGTGCCGCAGGCCGTGCTCGACCAGATCGCCGCCATTCCCGGCGTGCTGCGCGTGCGCGATTTGCCGCTGGAAGACTGAGCATGAGCGACGCTCTGCAAACCCTGCGCGCCCAGATCGACCGCATCGACGACGAGTTGCTGCGGCTGTTCAACGCGCGGGCGGCGCTGGCGCAGCAGATCGGCCACGCCAAGCAGGGCGCGGTAGTGCTGCGTCCGGAGCGTGAAGCGCAGGTGCTGCGTCGACTGGCCGAGGCCAATCCCGGCCCGCTGCCTGCGGAAAGCGTGACGGCGTTGTTCACCGAAATCATGTCGCACTGCCGCGCGCTGGAGCAGCCGCTGGCGGTGGCTTTTCTGGGGCCGCAGGGCACGTTCACCGAGGCGGCGACCTTCAAGCGTTTCGGCAGCGCGGTGCAGGGACAGCCCTGTGCGACCATAGACGATGTGTTCCGCGCGGTCGAGAGCGGGGCGGCGCAATACGGTGTCGCGCCGGTCGAGAATTCCACCGAGGGTGCCGTCGGTCGGACGCTGGATTTGCTGCTGAACAGCAACTTGTCCATCTGTGGCGAAGTGACGCTGCCAGTGCACCAGTGCCTGTTGTCGAACGAATCCGATCCGGCGGTTATCCGCAAGGTCTATTCGCATCCGCAGTCGTTCGGCCAATGCCAGGGTTGGCTGAATGCCAACCTGCCGCAGGCGCAGCGCATCACGGTCTCCAGCAATGCCGAGGCCGCCCGGCTGGCCACTCTGGAGCCGCTTGCCGCCGCCATTGGTGGCGAACAGGCCGCTGGGCATTTCAATTTGAACGTGCTTGCGCACAACATCGAGGACGACCCGCGCAACACCACGCGCTTTCTTGTGATCGGCGCACAGGCAGTTGCGCCGTCCGGACGCGACAAGACGTCGCTGGTGGTTTCGGCGCCCAACCAGCCGGGGGCGGTGCATGCCTTGCTGGCCCCATTGGCGGCGAATGGGGTCTCCATGACCAAGCTGGAATCGCGTCCGGCGCGTTCCGGGCTGTGGGAATACGTCTTCTTCGCGGACATCGAAGGGCATCAGCAGGACGCCCCGGTGGCCGCCGCGCTAGCCGAACTCAAGCGCATCGCCGCTTTCGTCAAAATTCTGGGTTCCTACCCGGCCGCTGTTTGAGCGGTAACTGGAGTCACTATGCTGCATCCGCAATTGGATTGGGATTACGAATTCCTCAAGAACAACCCGGTGCTGAAGGAGGATAGCTACGGCATTCCCGCCAGCATCAAGCACATCCATTATCCGATCCGTCTGGTTCGCTACTGGTTCATGTATCACTTCCTGCGCGTGGAAACCGAGCGTCAGGGACGTCCGCTCGAAGTCTGCGAAATTGGCGTGGATGTCGGCCAGATGCTGGGCTTCATGCACGCTGCCGCCGCCAACGGCGGGGCGAAGATCGATTTCGCCGCCTGGGAGGCGGTGGATGCGATTGTGCGCAAGGAAATCTTGGAGCCGGTAGGTTACAACCATTTCTACGAGGTCGATCTCGAAAGCCCCCAGTTCAAGCTGGACAAGGGTCGCCGCTACGATGCGATGATCTTGCTGCACGTATTGGAGCACCTCTTCGAGCCGGAAAAACTGATCGGCAAGCTGGCGCCGCACCTCAAGCCAGGCGGCATGATGATCGGCGGTTTTCCTTCCACACCGGAATTCTATGCGGCGAAGCGCGAAGCCAAGATCCGCCCCGGCCAGCGCAAATACGGCCACGTCAGCGTGTTCTCCAGGCAGCGCGTCGAGCGCATGGCGCGCGCCAATGGGTTGGAGGTGGAGTTCCTCAGCGGAGCGTTCTTCATGCGCAAGAAAGGATTTTTCCTGGAAAACTTCGGCTGGTGGTATCGCTTTAACCTGTGGTTCGGCGCGCTATTCCCGGAATGGCCCGGCGAATTGTATTTCGTGCTGCGCAAGCCGTTGAAATAAGGTCAGTCCCATGAATTACACCGAACTGGCCCCGGCGCACATCCGCGCCATCGCACCTTACCAGCCCGGCAAACCCATTCCCGAGCTGGCGCGCGAGCTGGGGCTGAATCCCGCCGACATCGTCAAGCTGGCTTCCAACGAGAATCCGCTGGGGTGCAGCCCCAAGGCGCAGGCCGCCATGCAGGCGGCGCTGCCCGGCATCGCGCTGTATCCGGACGGCAACGGGTTTGAATTGAAGGCAGCCCTCTCGCGCCGCTACGGCGTGGCTCACGCCAACGTGGTGCTGGGCAACGGCAGCAACGACATCTTGGAGCTGGCCGCTCGCGCTTTCCTGGCACACGGTGAAAAGGCAGTGTTTTCGCAGCACGCCTTTGCCGTCTATCAACTGGCGACGCTGGCCATTGGCGCGCACGGTGTCAGCGTTCCGGCACGCGATTTCGGCCATGACCTCGATGCCATGCGCATTGCGGCGGTGGAACAGGGCGCCAAGATCGTGTTCATCGCCAACCCCAACAAC
>Ga0233425_10002325_pt1 | contig 37940 bp, 28 predicted proteins | sample Watercolumn_Towu_2_FD_181712 | JGI IMG/M metagenome (GOLD analysis project Ga0233425, IMG submission 181712) | Freshwater microbial communities from Lake Towuti, South Sulawesi, Indonesia - Watercolumn_Towuti2014_140_MG | ecosystem: Environmental > Aquatic > Freshwater > Lake | place... | reverse complement strand
CTTCGATAGCTGCGATCAGAATATAACTCAAATTGGAAGAATATTCTCTTACAACAGTATCATAAAGTTCCCTATCTCGCTGCCTACCGCCATGAGCATCTTGAGGACCATATTCATCATGATAAACACATGTATCGGATATGCCCAAACGTTTTTTTGCCATGTCTACCATAAGATGATAGTGTACGTTATCGCTACTTACCATACGAGAATCTAAATGGGGTTGTAAAAGTTTAGCCCTCAGTTCAGAGAGTCTTTTCATTACACGCTCTTGGGGCGTTACAACTTTTTCATCTACCCCTCTCATTGATGGCCGAACAAAATGTGTAAAAGCATGAGAGGCTGCCTCTGATAATCCGGTACCACAAAAATGGCCTCCTACTCCTAGTAAAGTAAAGATATTTATCATGCTCTTATGTTCCTCTAAGTTCGCACTTCCTCGAAGAGCATATAAATATAAGATGGCATGTCCTACATATTTTTCTATGTGCTGATAAAAATCTTCATGTTCCATCTGTTGTTCACTCGTCTTAGGAATACTAGTACCATCTGTCTTATTTTTAATTCTCTTGGCAAATAATCTTAACCCCATGAGTGCATATGATATTGCAATTTCCTCAGGTGTTGGTTCTCTATGAAATTGTGCTACAAAATCTCCTCTTCCAGGAATTGCATCTCCATGTAGTCTCTGCATCTCTTCAGCAAAAAGCTTTTTTTCCTCCTCCGATAAAGTGGCAATAAAATTTTCAAAAAGCATTGGCAGATCATCATAATTAACTTCTACAGGAAGCGGCGGTATTTGTTCATCTCTTCCTACAATACTGATATGGGCAGGATTAATGTGTAGACCGCTCACCATTTCATGTAAATCATGTAATTCTTTACTCTTAGCTATCAACTCAGAAATATCAGCAAGCCAAATCGAAACATCAACACTATGTTTGCGTATACTTCCATAAAATTTTAATTGCTCCAACGGAAGTAGACGCATAAAAATATTTTTCCAATTACCCTCTCCTATTTTGGTTAGCAATACGGGTCTCAGCTCGCAACCAATGTTAAGACTAAATTGTTCGCTATACACTTGCATGCACTGTTCCACACTTATCTCTATTCTATAGAATTGATCATAAAGAATATGAGGATCATTTTCTTGCAAAAATAGAATCAATAATTTTATATCTTTTTTTAATAAAGCTTTTAATAAACCATCCGCACAAACTCCACCTCTTTTCAAAGCATAAATACTATGTCTTATTCCTTCCTCGTCCATGACATCAATCAGTAGTTCTACGCTTCTGTCTTGCTGTTCTATAGCCACTTGTAAAACACTTTTCCCCCACCTGTTTTGCAATTGCCATACTTTTGGAGATATGTTTCTTTTTAATAATATCTGTAATATGGGAGCAAAATAATCTCCCTCACTCACAGCAACATCTAATAATAACTTGTGTAACAATGTATTTTTTGTCGTCATAGATTGTTCCGATAAGCATGCATTAATGTCATCGTCTGACATTTTACTAATTAAAAATTCGAATAGTTCAAAATTACCATCATTACCACAACCTAAATTTATAAAACATTCGAGTATTCCACGTATTTGATCAACGTTATGTTCCAACGAATGCGGTAACTTCAACATCTCTTTTGGTATTAAATGAAAAAGATAAACAATTTTATCTGTATTCCAAGCATGATAATTTTTTAAAGCAAAGGCAAAGGCATTATCACCCAATTTATTTTCCTCAATCAAACATTTTACAACCACATCTTGCGACATTTGAGAAAGGAAGAATACAATGAGTTCTTTACAACAATCATGTAAGATTGTATTACCATTTTCGTTTTTAGCTGTTAAACATGCCCTTATTGCATTTTCCGAAATACTATCTTTAAAATCATATAATAATTCCCACGCATTCATACTCTGCAATTTACAAATTAATTTCCATATTGTAGGTAAATTTTGTTTATCTTTTTGCATTAGCAGGCCTTCTAACTGCTCTTTTGAGACTTTGCTAGTTACTAACTTCACAAATCGAGAGAGTTTACGAAATTCCAATAATCTACACAAAACACTTTTTCCTTGTGTAAGCCCAAAATGATAATGTCACCTTTTTCCAAAGTAGAAATGTCACCTCTGATAGTCTTTTTTACTATGGAGGTGCTCTATGAAGGAGAAAATAAAAATGAGCATCAAAGAAGCAGATCGTTTGGGAGTTATGAGAAGAATAGACAAGAAAATTTTGACTATCAAAAAGGCCAGTGAAGAACTGGGAATTTCTGAGAGACAAACCAAGAGAGTTAGACAACGTTATTTAAAGGAGGGTGTAAAGGGATTAATTTCATTGAAGCGTGGCAAGGAAAGTAACAGAAAAATTCCTGAAAAAATTCGGAATAAAGTTATTAGTTTACTAAAGACTAAATATCTGGGTTTTGGAGCTACATTTGCTAGCGAAAAGTTAAAAGAGAGAAATAAAATCATAGTATCAATTGAAACTGTGAGAAAATGGCTAATAGAAGAAGAGCTTTGGAAACCTAAAAGAAAAAAGGAACAAAGAGTATATCAAAGAAGGACTAGACGAAGTCGGTTTGGCGAATTGCTTCAGGGAGACGGTTCACCTCACGATTGGTTCGAAAATGGGGAAAAATATACCCTCTTGCAATTTGTAGATGATGCTACCAGCAAGACAACTGTGGCACGACTTGTTTTATCAGAAACGACCGAGAATTATCTTGATCTTCTCAAAGATCATCTAGAGAAGTATGGAAGACCTCTTGGCTTGTACGTAGATAAGCACAGCGTTTTTCGAGTTAATCACACGGAATTGAAAAATGGCTCAGGCATTACTCATTTTGGTCGTGTTATGAAAGATCTTGACATTGAACTTATTTGTGCAAATAGTCCCCAGGCGAAGGGCCGTGTGGAAAGAAAAAATGGAGTATTTCAAGATAGGCTAGTAAAAGAGATGAAGCTGCGAAACATTAAAACTATCGAAGAGGCAAATGTTTTTTTACCTCGTTTTTTGGAGGAGATAAATAATCGGTTTGGGAAAGAGGCGGCTAATCCTGAAGATGCTCACAGACGATTGAGAACCCAGGACGATCTTTTGAAAATTTTTGCCCATAAGGACACCAGGAAGTTATCAAAAGATTTGACCTTTCAACATCGTGGGATTACTTACATGATTCAAACCAAAAACCCTAACAGAATGCGCCACGCCATTGTGGAAATCCTTATTAGAAAAGATAGTCCTATTGATGTGTTATATGATGGAGAAAAATTAGCATATAAAAAATGGGCTGAAACGATTTATGAACAGCCCAAGATGTTTGATCGTAAAGAAATGGTGACTTATCGATGGTCATCAAGAAAACCCAAAAAACCAGGGAAGCACCATCCATGGAGATGAAGAGGAAAGAGATCCAATCCAGATCCTGCGCCGAGCTATTTAAAAGCTGCTCGGATCAGGATTGGATCGCGGGCTTTGCCCGCAATGAGCGCACTCTTTTTTTTGCTAGAAAAGGTGACATTTCTATTTTGTGTTGACAAACACTTTTTCCTTGCCCATCACATCTTGCTAAATATTGAACAACATTTGCACGAGGCATTTTTTCCATTACTTCCATCGTGAAACATTGCTCTTCATCATCTTGCATTATTTGCTCTAATACCGTATCTTTACCCTCTTCTGTTTTTAAATCTTCCTCTATAAATTGTTGGTTTTCAAAAAACACCAAATATAGATCATGGCAATAAATACTTTCCTTTAAAAAAGATTTTCCTCTTCCACCTTTCACAAAAGTTTCTTCAAGCATTTCAATAATATTGCCGATTGGACAATCTCCTGAGATCTTTGACAGTAATAATCTTATTATTTCTAAATCCTGTTTATGGCAAATTGCTACTTTTAGCATTTTAAAACGCTCTTCTAAAGGAATAGAAGAATCTATTCTACTAATTAGCATCGTGGACATGCTTTTTAATTCATCCTGCTTTCCATTCATCGAAAAAACTGCACATACAATTTGAACCAATTCTTCTTTAGATATTTCCTTCATTAACTCTGGGAACCTATCAATTTGATCGCCACATCGCATCATTTCCACTAGAACGTTAATATTATATTCACCAAGTAATTCAAGATTACTCATTTGAACCATATCCTTAGGACACCTCATAAATACCGATCTAAAAAATCTCTCATGGGAAACAGGATTTTGCAAAATCTGAAGCCCTAAATCTTGAATACGCTGTATACTACTAGCATTAGGCATATCCTGTAACATTTCTCTTACATTACTAATATACCGCACAAATCGATCATCATAATCTACGTCCTTACGATCTGCAAATGAAGTTAATAAAAATACTCTATCTCGAGAGCACAATCTTAAAAGTTCATCTAAAATTTTTCCGATCCTACTAGCCTCTTGCTCTAAGTGATCTACATCATTTACGGCTTCACACAAATGCAAAACCACAGAATTTGTAATTACCTCAAATAATTTCATATAAAAACTCGCATGAATTGCATTAAATTATACAATAAAAACTAATAATCACTGAATTTAAAAAAATATTTAAAATGCCTTTTTAATATTTTCCTGTTATCTGTAATATCTACCTACCCCTTGATAAATGGCACAAAATATGCAATAATGCAGATATATGTTAAAAATGCCTACAATTATAAAATATTTCGTATTAATAACAGCACTACTAAGCCTGTCTACAGCTATGCTAACCTCATCAGCTCCAGAATTCTGTGCAATAATAAGCCTTTCTTTGAGAAATTTTCACTACCATCAGTTTCTAACTGCCTTATTCTTGCTACCAAGAGAAATCTTTACATTCGGCTTTCTTGTTAACTTAATTTTTAATTTGTATATTATAGCCTCTCTTGGCAAAGATCTACTTGGCAGATTTGGCGCAATCCGCTTCATTCTATTACTATTAACCTTAGGTCTATTCTCAGAACTCGCAGCCTTAGGTATCATGGGACTTAATATCGGCTATATGCACCCTTTTGGAGCCAATATGGCCATAACAATCGGCATAATAACTACATGGCTAATATTAAATTTTCATGCTAATCTATACCTCTTCCATTTCATCCATATAAAAGCCTCTTCTGCTCTAATTCTAATTTTATGCCTCACTCTCTTCGCTTGCCTATCACCATTTGACGCAATTAACCTAGCGGCTTACATTGTCAGCGCCCTTCTCGGTGCTATCTTCGCTTTTATCTTTAAAAAGAATTTCTTCTTCCCTTAAAAAATTCCCTCATAAGATCAGCAGATTCTTCCATTAAAATATTTTTGGTTATCTCTATGCTATGAAAAGGATGCTTTTGAGCAAAAATATCAACCCAACTGCCATTGGCACCTAAACGTAAATCCGGAGCTCCCCATACAAGCTTCTTTATCCTCGCTGCCATAATAGCCCCCGCACACATAACACAAGGCTCTAGGGTTGTATACAAAATAGCATCTTCCAGCCTCCAACTGTCAAAATGATTCGAAGCAGCACTTATGCATACCATCTCAGCATGCGCTGTTGCATCCTTCAACTTTTCCACTTGATTATATCCCTTAGCAATAATTTTATTTTCAAAAACTAAAATAGCACCAACCGGAACCTCCCTTTCTTCAAGCGCTTGCCTCGCCAATTCCAAAGCCTTTGCCATAAAATATTCATCACTATTAAAATCTTTCATTATCACCTCGCTTTTCAAATATATTCCTTGCCTCTTTATTAAAAATACGTTAAAATCATGGTTTTAATTTAAAGTAAAGTACCTTTTAATTTTAGAGCAGGAGACTTTTACATGTCACTAGATAAAGGAACAAAAGAAGAAATAACAAAAAAATTTCAGTTACATGAAAAAGATACGGGCTCAGCCGACGTACAAATAGCCATATTAACTGAAAGAATTGCTGAACTTACTGAACATTTAAAATTATCGCCTAAGGATTTTGGCGCAAGACTTGCTCTTTTAAAGCTTGTAGGCCAAAGACGCAAACTGTTGGATTATTTGAATTCCACAGATACAAAGAGGTATCAAACGCTAATAACCAGGCTGAATTTAAGGAAGTAATTTTTCAAAAAAATATTAGAAACTTCACTTCCTCTTATTTTACACATCTTACCATTGGAGAGTTATGGAACGAAAAAACACATCAGTAATCATCAGAGGAAAAGAAATAGTCTTCGAGACAGGAAAAATTGCTAAACTTGCCAATGGTAGCGTACTAGTACACTGCCTCGATACCACGGTGCTTTCTACCGCTTGTAGCTCTCCTACCCCAGGAGAAGAAGTAGATTTTTTACCTTTAAGAGTAGATTACCAAGAAAAATTTTGCTCGGCAGGAAAAACTCTCGGTGGTTTCATAAAACGTGAAGGTAAACCAGCCCTTCAAGAAATTTTAACAAGTAGACTGACAGATAGAGTACTACGCCCAATGTTTGAGGATGGATATTATAACGAAGTACAAATATTATCATATGTCTATTCCTACGACGGTATCCATACACCCGATGTATTATCTATATGCGCAGCATCCGCAGCCCTTGCCATATCAGATATTCCCTTAATTAAACCTATAGCTGCTGTAAGAATAGGTCTAGTTGATGGACAATTTATCGTTAATCCCACAACCGTAGAACAAAAAAAATCCTCCCTTGACCTAGTATTAGGAGGTACAGAAGATGCAATTTTGATGATCGAAGGATGTTGTGACTTTTTAACAGAAGAACAAATATTGATGGCTATAGATGAGGGACATAAAAACATTAAGCTAATCTGTCAAACAATTTCTAATTGGGCAAAAGAACTTGGAAAAGAAAAAAATAAATCTTCTCTCTACAAAATACCACAAGAATTGGAAATAGAAGTAAAAAAATTATCCGAACAATTAATCAACGAAGCTCTTCATATCGCAGAAAAGAAAAAAAGAGAAAATGCCTTTTCTGCAATCGATACACTTATAGAAGAAAAACTCTTAACAGAAGAATCTCCTTATTCCAAAAAAGATGTGCAAATAGCAACCAAAAATCTCTCCTCCAGTCTTATGCGTAAAATGGTACTAACAGAAAAAAGACGTATCGATGGCCGTAAACTTGATGAAATAAGACCTATAGATGTAGAGCATGGACTTTTGCCTCGCACTCATGGTAGCGCACTCTTTACTCGTGGTGAAACACAATCGCTAGCCATTTGCACTTTGGGTGGTGAAAATATGGCACAACGCTATGAAGATTTACATGGAGAGGGAACTCATCGCTTCTACTTACAATACTTCTTTCCGCCATTCTCCGTGGGAGAGGTCGGAAAAACATCTGCCCCCGGAAGACGCGAAATCGGTCATGGTAAACTTGCCGAAAGAGCTCTCACTGCTATCTTACCAAGACAAGAAGATTTTCCCTACATAATCAGACTAGAGTCTAATATCACAGAATCGAATGGATCTTCTTCTATGGCCTCAGTATGCGGTGGATGTATTGCTCTTATGGATGCCGGAGTACCAATAAAGAGACCTGTCTCCGGTATAGCTATGGGATTAATTTTAGAAAATAGTGACACTGTGATACTCTCCGATATCTTAGGTGCAGAGGATGCTCTTGGTGATATGGATTTTAAAGTCACAGGTGATGAAACAGGTATCACCGCTTTCCAAATGGATATTAAAGTAGAAGGAATCACTATAGAAATCATGAGAAAAGCCTTAATGCAAGCAAAAGAGGGCAGAATAAAAATATTAGAAAAAATGAAAGCTGCTTGCCCTAAAGCTAGAGAAAACCTCTCGCAATATGCTCCCTGCATAGAAACAATGCAAGTTAAACCAAGTCAAATTGGTACAGTTATTGGCCCAGGTGGTAAACAAATAAGAGCAATTATCGAAGAAACAGGCGTAGAAATAGATATCAACGATGAGGGTATCGTTAGCATTATTAGCACTAATGCCGAGGCAATGAAAAAAGCAAAAGATATCATCATCAATTTAACTGCAGAAATCGAAGTAGGTAAGACATATAAAGGAAAAGTAGTATCTATCGTCACCTTTGGTATGTTCGTGAGTATATATGGTAAAGAAGGACTATGCCATATCTCAGAAATCGCCCATAAACGCGTAGAAAATATCCATGATTATTACAAAGAAGGCGATGAAATAGAAGTAAAGGTCTTGGATATTAACGATCGTGGCCAAATTAAATTAAGTCATAAAGCTCTTTTAAGCGCCGACAAATAAATTTTTTTCTTTTTATCACAATCAACTTATCAAACTGAGTTTGACAAACCCAGTTTGACAAACATAGTTTGTAAACCTAGTTTGACAAACCTAGTTTGACATAAAAACTCAGATACATAATAACAAAGAATATGCTCATCTTACTCTTAGAACAGTGTATCTTTCGATTAATCAACAGCAGCTGGAAATGTTTTTTTAAGGGCATTTTTCAAGATTTACTCATCTTCCTACAATTATTATTACTACTACAATTCATTAATACGCTTCTGACTATTGTCATTGTTAATATTGTGACAATCTATCTTTTATTAGGCTGCTACCTGTACAAAATAATGAAACTCAACCTCTCTTTTTCACTATTATCTTTTCTTGGCAATATAAAAACATTTTCCTCTTCCATCAAGAAAAGTAACCTATTACATTTCACTTTATTGGCAATCTGTCTTGTAGCATTAAACACTTTTCTCTTGCTGCATCTACCAATTGTTCTTCCAACATATTCAATCCCTATATTGCTTATAGTTATAACGGCTTTATTTCATACCACCAAAATAATACCAGAGCAATATAATAACCCTTTATTTTTAGAAGAATTTAATTTCTTACAAAATAGACAAAATAAAACAACACATAGCCAAACTGTAGTTTACTATTCTGAAAATAACAACGATGAAAAAAAAGAAAAACTCTTCGATATACCTATGAACACTTTTTCCCATATAATCTTCATAGCTCTAGAATCATTTAGAGAAGATGTCCTCCCTCATTGCCATAACTTACAAAAATTAAAAGAAAAAGCAATATTCTTCGATAATTTTTACTCTAATGGATCCTTTACAGAAACAGCCTATATATCTTCTCTTTTCGGACTTCACCCACCACATTGCTTTCCTATATTTAAAAATCTATTAAATTATCCTCTTGTCGGTCTTCCTACCATTTTAAAAGATCTTGGATACAAAAGTGCACTTATTACTGGGGACCCTCTATATTTTGAAAATCAGGAAATTTTCTTTAAAACTCATGGATTTGAAATAATAAAAAATCATACAGAAATCAAAAAAAAGATTAAAAATGCTCATGGTACTAGCTGGGGAATACATGATGAACATCTCTTCGCTTATACAGCACAATTTCTGCAACGACTAAAAACACCACATTTCATATATATACCTACAATGTCGAGTCATCATCCTTGGGACATTGGAAATACCTCATTAAAAAAATCTTCTTCTTATGAAAAGTACTTAAGCGCCATAAAATATACAGATCATCACTTGGGAAGATTTATAGATAATTTAAGAGCTCATCATATAGCAGAAAATAGCCTGATCTTCTTATTCGGAGATCATGGACAAAATATGGGAGAACATCAACAAAGTTATTTCTCCAGATATTTATATGAGGAAAACATAAAAATACCTCTTCTTCTTCTTGCAGATGGAAAAATTAAAGATGGAAAAACTATCTCCACACTCTCTAGCCAAGTAGACTTATTACCTACAATACTCGATCTATTGGATATCAAGATAACAAAAAAAATTAATACTACCGGAAAAAGCTTACTTAGAAAACATATCGATCCTATTGTTTTCTTTAGCAATAAATTTGGACAAGATGCCGCAGGTTGTCGATATAAAAATTATAAATTCATATTACATTTACCCACAAAAACAAGTGAACTTTACAACCTGAAAACCGATAAAAAAGAATTATTAAACTTAGAAAATAAAACAATCAAAAATAAGCTAAAAATAAGAGTAGAAAATCATTTGGATTATATAAATCATCTATATGCAAAGACGGGTGATAATATTTCTTGTTATCAACCATCAAAAAATATCGAAGATAAAGATTTAATCAAGGATGTAAAAAAGAATAAAAATATACTCTATGCCGATTTTTCTGATTGCTTAAAACTCACAGAAGAAAGTTTTTCTTATATTGGCCGTAATATGAAAAACTTGCACCATTTAAATTTTAAAAATTGCTTCATCAGCGATAAATCATTGAATTTGATATTGAAAGAGGGAAAAAAATTAAGATATCTAAATCTCTCCAACTGTCATCTTATTTCTTCAAAAATGCTTAATTTCTTATTGCAGAACTGCAATGCTAACACGCTAATTCTAAAGGGATTACATGACATTACCGATGATGTTATAAATTATAAAAATGATAAAATCACTCATTTGTGTTTGATAAACTCTTTCAATATTACCGATAGGGGAATCTTGCACCTTGCCAGCAATAATCCAGCAATAAAAATCTTGCGCCTTAGTGGTAATAATCTTACTGAAGAAGGGATCAAACAAATGGGGAAAAAATTCAAATTCTTAGAATGTTTTGAACTAATAGATTCTCCTTACATAAAAGAAGAGGCGCTTTTCCCTATTATTTATAACAATAAAAACCTAACAATCTTAAGAACTGATTGTAAAAACATCAAAAGACTCTATACAGAAATAAAAAAACATCTACCGCTGTTTAGGAAACTAATAGTAAAACAAGAAAACCACGAGCGCGAGTTTTCTTATCCTTCTTGAGGTTCGATTATTTGATTTTTCTCAATGCTTTTTTCTTTGGATGGCTCGGAAAACGCGGGAGGTTTCTTTTGTAAATCATCTTGCATTTTTAATCTTTCTCTTTTCTTTTCCGCGCTCCAAGTGCCATTCATAATCTCTTTAATATCTTCAGAATCCAGTGTTTCAAATTCTACAAGCATATCTGCCATAAGCTGTACTTTTTCTTTATGCTCTTCAATAATATTTCTTGCTCTATCATGGGCATCTGCAATCAATTTTTTTACTTCCTTATCAATGATTTCCGCTGTCTCATCGGAATAATTTTTTTCATGAGATCCATAAATACCAAGATATTGCTCTCCACCTTGTCTTTCATCGTAAGAAACCGCTCCTAGGGCATCGCTCATGCCCCACTCACACACCATAGCACGAGCTAATTTTGTTGCCTGAGTGATATCTTGTTGCGCTCCCGATGAAATATCGCTCAAGAAAATTTCTTCGGCTGATCTCCCTCCCATCATGATTGATAATTGATCTAATACTTCCTTACGCCAATAACTTAGACGATTTTTCTTAGGCATGAAGTGAGTAGCACCTAAAGCAAAACCACGAGGTATAATTGTAACCTTATCTACCGGATCAGCATATTTTACGTTAAGACCCACAATAGCATGTCCTGCCTCATGTACAGCGGTCGTTTTCTTCTCATTTTCATCCATATCAAGGCTACGTCTTTCTTTTCCAAAACGCACCTTATCACATGCCTCTCTCGTTTCTTGGGCAGTAACCGCAGTTCTTCCTCTCCTTGCTGCAAGCAGCGCTGCTTCATTTAAAATATTCTCTAAATCTGCTCCGGAAGCTCCAGGAGTAATCTTGGCAATATCCATTAAATCTACTGACTTATCTGCTTTTATCTTACGAACATGTACTTTTAGTATCTCATATCTACCCTTAATGTCGGGTAAATCTAAAACAACCCTTCTATCAAATCTTCCGGGACGTAAAAGAGCTCTATCCAAAATATCCGGTCTATTTGTTGCCGCCATGAGAATAACCCCCTCTTTCGTATCAAAACCATCCATTTCTACTAGAAGTTGGTTTAGGGTCTGTTCCCTTTCATCATGTCCACCACCGATACCAGCACCTCTATGTCTTCCCACAGCATCTATTTCATCGATAAATACGATACAAGGAGCACTTCTTTTGGCTTGATCAAAAAGATCGCGAATACGGCTAGCACCAACACCAACAAACATCTCCACAAAGTCTGATCCAGAAATAGAGAAGAAAGGTCGATCCGCTTCACCAGCCACAGCCTTTGCCATTAGCGTTTTTCCAGTACCAGGAGAGCCTACTAAAAGAACACCTTTTGGTATTCTGGCTCCCAATGTTGTAAATTTTTTTGGATCTTTCAGAAAATCGACAACTTCTTTGAGTTCTTCTTTCGCCTCATCACAACCAGCAACATCATTAAAGGTAAACTTGTTCGCTTCCTTGGTAAGCATTCTGGCAGGAGATTTACCAAAGTTCATGGCAGAAGAGCCAACCCCCTTCATTTGCTTAGAAAAAATGAAATATATAGCAAAAATTACCAAGGCTACCGGCAGTAGTGTAAAGATATAATTCAAATAATTAGGAGAAGGTTCTTCACTTTTAAAAGTTTTCTCCAAGACAGTATTACGCGATTGATCAGGAGCTTTAAATGTTAACCCCCTATTATTGGGAAAATTACTCCATTCTTTTTTAGCATTATTAAACCAACTCGCAAAGACCTCGGTATCTTGCTTTTCCAAAGACCTTGTTGACAATTCTTTATTGTTGAAAAACCAAATAACTTCTGCCACTTTTTGTCTTGCTTTATTAAGCCCCATTTCATTTTGTACAATTTGTTGTTGTACAAGATTATAACGATCAATGTTCTCAATATAATTCCTAACACTTCTTAGTGGTAAAAGACGCACATTATCTTTTTGTATATCCAAGGTTTTAGAAATTTCTCTTAATGCAGCTAATGTTGCAGTATAATTATCAATTTTTCCTTGATTGTCAGTAGCTTGCTTGGCTGATGTTAAAAATTTCTCTGCATTTTTTAATTCCCGTTTTAGGGTCTCTGTACCTATACCAAGATTAGGAGATTTGAATAATTTTACTAATGCCTCTGTTTTTGCTCCTAATTCAACCAAGGACGCAGTGTTACTTCCTTGTTTTATAGACTCTAGCATTAATTCTAACTGAGACAAATTGACAACATCTTTATCTTCTATGGATTTAATGGTTATGGAATTTATTCTTTCCGGGGTGTCATAAATGGTACCAACAACGGTATAACCCGATGGTAATATTGACGTTCCCGTGACGGAGAGATACCAAATGGCAGCATCTTTTACATTTTCCTGTAATATTATGAGTTCTTTCAAAAGACGTTCTTTTTCGCTAGTTAATTCATGGTTTTTTTCTAACGATTCAAGATAACGAAATCTATTCTTCCCCTCTTCTGTAATCATGTCTCGGAATTTTCCACTAAAGGTAACCAAACTTTCACTTTGTGCAATCTTCTTATTATCTTGTGGCTGAACAAGATCTAAATTGACCAGATGTTCAATTTGATACCCAAAAGCTACTTGCCCTTTCTTATCACCACCTAGAGATTGAATCGTGAAAATTATTAGGAAAATTATAAATAGGAAAAAGAAAATTCCGCCGGGAAAACCTTTCTTTCCTTCTGTTTTAAAATTTTTATCATTTGCCATATCAACTCTTCTTTAATAGAATAAGATCATCATGTCTAAAAAGCAATGTATATTTCCTCTACATGGCGACCTAACATCTTCTATGTTAATAACAAAATAAAATTAATTCTATATTTTATTAAATCATCTAATCTTTTATTTAACATAAAATGATTTTATTTTACAAATATTTTATAACTAAATAATATTCCCCCTTAGGAATTTCATTACACCCTACCATGACAGATCTTGTTAAAACTCGTTCTATGTAACAATGAGTAAGATATTCTTCTCCCCAATATAAAGCAGGCAAAAGATCCCTCAAAAATATCGGTATTTTATCATCGGATAATCTTTTATAAAAATGCTTTTTATCACTATCATCTACTATCTTCAAAAAATAATTTTCTGAAAATGGCAGAGGGATATGTAACTCTCCATGCTGCAAGAAATTACGCCAACCCAAGCTACATTTTCCACGTTTAGTAAAAAAAACTTGCCAAACCCCATTTTTTGTCTTTTTGTTTTTTGCTACTTTTAACACTCCTACAAATGGAGCAATATTTTTTATAATGAAAATTATGTTTTTATCTACTATAATTTGATGGTTTTTTAACTTAATCCGCTTATTAACAACATTTTGCCCTGTCCACTTTAGTAAAAGATCAATATTTTCTCGACTTAACAATATTCCTTCATCTTGCAACATATGTCTTAAAACATATCGCCTTTCCACAACTTCCATTTTCTTTAAATGAGAACATTCGAGCCATGAGCCTAATTTTCCTTTTTTTATTTTTTTTAAAACCGTATTTACTTTTTTATCCAAATATTCCCTTAACTCATAAGCACTTAAAGAAATAAATTCCAAACTCTGTTTTATATTCTTACCAAAAATTTCTTCTAAATAAGGCATAATTTGCGCTCTCATACGCGCTCTTAAAAAACGCGTATCATAATTGGTCTTATCATCGATAAAATTTTTTATCCCCTCTTGTTTTAAGAATTTTAATATTTCTTGTTTATCTACCCCTAAAAGAGGACGCCAAATAACCATACCATGTATCTTACTCACAGGAGCAATAGCCCCTAAAAAGGGCAATCCAGCTCCTTCGAATATTCTTTTCAATACTGTTTCAGCTAAGTCATCTTTATGATGAGCTAAAATTAATGCTTGCAATTTATATTTTTTCATCAATTTGGAAAAAAACTCTAAACGACGCTCGCGATAATATGCCTCTTTATTAATATCATTTTTTTTTAAAGAAGATAACGTTTTGAGATGAAAAGGTAATTTTAAAGCCTCCACTTCTCTTTTCAACATTTTCGCTTCTTTCGTACTACACTTTCGCCACTTATGATCCACATGAGCTACATGAAGTTCAAAATTCATCATTTCCTTTAGCTTTAATAGACTGTATAATAAAGCCTTAGAATCAGATCCACCGGAATATCCCAATAAAATAGAAGTCGTTTTATTGAGCCGTTGATGCAAAAAACTTTTAACTATTTCTAATAATTTGCTCATTTTTGTCGACAAAACTTCTTTTAATCTTTTAAAATCACTTTTATGGTTAATATTTTATGGCGCTACCTATTAAAAGCCTATTTTAAAGTTTTTTCTCTATGTGTTGCAGGATTTATTGCTATTTTATTGGTAATGAGGTTAAAAGAAATTGCTAAATTTGCCTCTTTAACTTCTTCTTTTCATAAAGTTTTGTTATACGCTTACTATCAAATACCTCATATTTTACCTATCGCTATTCCTATTTCTTCTTTAATAGCAGCCTTTATCTTATTCCAATCCTTAAGTAGATCACAAGAAATTACCGCCATGAGAGCTTGCGGTATACCATTAAAAAAAATTATCGAACCCCTTTTAATTCTCGCAATTTTTATTTCTACTCTGAATTTTTTCATCTGCTCAGAAATAGCTACACATTATTATCTCAAATCTAAAGAAATCCTCTACGAACAATCATCAGCTAATCCAATTTTACTTTTGCAAAGGCAAAACTTATTAAAATTTGATCATCAAAGTCCATTGAACTTAAAAAATGTCTACGTCGATATGCATGCATCTACTGATAAAAAAGAAGCAGACAATCTTATCCTAATCATACTGAATAGTGCAACATCCCGTTTAAATCTTATTACTGCAAGATACCTTACAATAAATAATGACATGTTGGAAGCTCATGATCTTTCTTTTCTTTCTCATTTCCCTCAGGACAACAAAAAAACTTTCGATAACTTACTCATTGAAAATCAAAAATTCATGTCAGCAAAAGCTTCTCATATTTCTAATTTTATGAAAACACAGGCTTGGACTACGCAAGCAAAACATCTTCCCTTAAAAGAACTCATATTACGTTTAAATCACGATAAAAATGAAAAATTTCAAAATTCTTCTTTTTTTGAAATCACCAGGCGATTTTTCTTAGGATTCTCTGCTTTTACTTTCACGCTCATTGGTATTGCTTTTGGATTAGAAATAAAAAAAGAGTTATCACAAAAAGGAGTGCTTATCGCTGCTTTTTTATCATTGCTGATCTTATTGAGTTTCCTAGGGGGAAAAACACTGGGTATATACGCTTTCTTTTTCTTTTCTCTATCCCAGCTTCTTGCGATTTGCATCTCACTTTGGCAACTTAAACAAATCAATGAAGGTAGTGCATGATATTTAATAGACTCTGGGAAAGAAAGATTTTTTTGCAGACAATGTCTTTTATGATATTCTTCCTCATCTGCATATTCTTCCTATTTATCATTATTGATTTTTCCATAAATAGCATTTCTCTTATTTCCTCTAATGAATTTACTTTTGCTAAATTCATTTCGTATTACTTTTATCAGTTTTTAAAATATTTTGATATTTTCTCCTCTCTATCCTTATTACTAGCTACCATAAAAGTACTCGTGAGCATGAGCACGCATAGAGAAACAGTAGCTCTGTACATGGCAGGTATTTCTAAAAAGGAATTAACTCGTCCTTTTTTTATAATTAGTATTTTGCTCTCCATTTTCTCCTATGCAAATATGGAGTTTTTTGCCCCTTCCGCTAATGCTGCTATTTTAACATTTAAAGCCTCTCTTCCTGAAATACATAAAAAAAGTGATAAGATGGTGAATGTGTTATTACTTGCCGATAACACAAAACTTGTCTACGTAAAAGAACAAGAAAAAGTATTTTTCGATGTTTTTTGGCTAAACTCTTCTAAAAACATCTGGCACATAAAATACTTAAATACAACAAAAAAACCACCGATAGGACGTTTTGTCGATCATTTCATTAGCAATAGTGACGGCCTTTTAGAAAAAAAAGAATCCTTTGATTTCTATAATTTTGACAAAATGGTGCTAAAAAGAGAGTTAAGCAATAACAATTTTGAATCTTTACAATTATCAGCTCTTTGTAAGAAATGGTATTTAAAACAATATCCCTCAAGACAAAAAAAAGCAGACCTTTTAAGCCAACTCAACTACAAATTAGCTCTTCCTTTAACTCATTTACTTATTCCCCTGGCCATAACTCCATTTTGCTTACGCTTTTCCCGTCATATTTCTATCTTCTCGATAACAGCTATTGCACTTTTTGTTTTTGTCCTATTTTTTACTATAATGGATGCATCTTTAATTCTAGCAGACAATCAGGTAGTGCCACCTATACTCATAATATGGCTTCCTGTGATTTGCTTTTTTGTTTCCTTTGGAATATTTTTCCACAAGCGCGCGTGTTAGGAGCCAGAGGGAAGTTTTTTTACTCCCCTTTTTAGACATGCAACTCTTCTTCTTCCCGCCTCAACATAGCGTTTTTTCTGTATTTCATTTTCTAAAATAAGATATGGAATTGAAATTTTGTTTTCACACTCATCAAGAGTAAAGGAAAAATAGGCATATAAGACATCTTTTTGCTCTAAAAGACGCAAATCCTCAGCCACTACTTTTACTCCCACCTCCATATCATAGGGCCAAGCTCTGTTCACTGAAGCACTACAGATAAGAATATCTTCTTTTTTCACTGGAGCAAAAAACTTAACAAAATCTATTCTTTCCAATTTACATTTCATCTCGGCATGAGTATTGGCTACTTTCAGAGCAATACTTTCAATAATTTGTAATATTCTGCTGCCATAAAATATAGCTCCCGCCTTGGTCTCTTCTCCCAATAATTCAATACGATAACCTTCTAATGCGGATTCTGAAACAAATTTACCTTTACGTTTATATTGGAGGGCTAAGTTCATCTCTGACCTATAGTTTATAAATAGAGAGATTAAGATTTACATGCAATGGAAAAAGTAAGCCCTCAAGGAAGAAATTCCTTAAGGGCTTAACAATAAACAAGGAGGAAGAAAAATTAACGTTTAGAAAATTGGAATCTTTTACGAGCTTTTGCTCGTCCGTATTTTTTCCTTTCTTTCTTACGTGGGTCTCTCGTTAAATAACCCAAATCTTTGAATTCAGCTCTTAAGTTCTCATTTTCTTGAACTAGAGCTCTAGCTAAGGCTAATCTGGCAGCTGTTGCTTGTCCCTCAATGCCTCCGCCTTTTAATCGCATGATAATATCATATTTTTTTACGTCACCAGCTTTTGCCATTGGAGAGAGGATATGTTGTCTTTGTAACTCTAAGGGGAAATATTCTTCTAATGGCTTACCATTGATGTCAGTTTTACCAGACCCTCTTCTTAACCTTAAAGAAGCAACGGCCTGCTTTCTTCGTCCTACACCAATATATTCATCAACTTTGCTTTTCATTAAATTTCAACCTTGATAAGTTTTTGAGCTTGCATAGAATGGTTTTCTGTAGCAAAAATTCTTAATTTCACCAGTTGTTGTTTTCCTAGTCTACTTTTTGGCATCATACCGCTTACTGCATGAAAAATAATTCTCTCGGGATGTTTTTGCATCATTTCTCTATAAGAAACTTCCTTCATTCCCCCTGGATAACCAGTATAACTACGATAAATTTTCTGAGCTTCTTTAGCTCCTGTGACTTTAATTTTTTCAGCATTTATAACAACAACACCATCACCACAATCCACGTTAGGAGTATATGATGGCTTATGTTTACCTATTAATACTTTAGCCACTTCTTGTGCAAATCTACCTAGTGTTTTGCCATTTGCATCAAACAAATACCATTTTAAATTGGATTTTGCTTGTTCTTTCGTTAATAACGTTGTCTTTTTCTTTGGATTCATACTTTTACCTTGAATGAATAGAATATTATTTTTTCTTTTTTTTTCCAAGTGATAAAAACACAAAACCACAAAAACACATTGGAAAAACCTCAAAAAACTACTACAAAAACAATTGATTATACAGTAAAATACCGTCATGTTTGAGTTAAAGTCTTTTTTTATCAGAACATATGGATGTCAGATGAATGAGCTAGATAGTGAGCTCATGATAGGCATATTAGAAAAGCGCGGGTTAAAGAAAGCGAAAAGTGAAGATTCAGCTGACATTCTAATATTTAATACCTGTGCAGTTAGAGATCTTTCTGAGCGCAAGATATTGGGTAAACTTGGTCTAATTTCTCGTAAGAAAAAAAAACACAAACTCATTGGCATTACAGGTTGTATGCCCATGAACAAAAAAAATCTTTTAACTAAATTTCCCTATGTAGATTTTATTTTAGGAACAAATAATCTTATGAATTTGGATGAAGCTATCGATGAAGCTTGGAATAGAAAAATGCGGATTTGTAAAGCAGAAGATAAACACGAGGATATAGATGCTTCATTGATTAACAGACAAAATCCTCTGCAAGCTTATATTTCCATTATTCGTGGCTGCAATAAATATTGTAGTTATTGTGTTGTTCCTTTTACTCGCGGAAGAGAAATATCAAAAAAAATAGCTTATGTTCTTGAAGAAGCAAAAATGGCTATAGATAAAGGAGCCAAAGAAATTATTCTTTTAGGGCAAAATGTAAATAGCTATGGCAAGGACTGTAAAGATGGGGTTGATTTTCCTGATCTTTTGGCTAAACTCAACAATCTTGTAGGCTTAGAAAGGATTCGTTTTTTAACCTCTCATCCTGTGGATATTACGCTTAAATTAATGGAAGCTATGAGAGATTTAAATAAGGTGTGTGAATATGTACATTTTCCTCTTCAGGCCGGCTCAAATAATATCTTACAAAAAATGCGTCGAGCCTACACCGTTGAGGAATATTTTGAAAAAGTAACGCTTTTTCGTAAGATTGTACCATCCGTTAAAATAGGCACAGACATTATTGTAGGATTTCCTTCCGAAACTGAAGAAGATTTTCAAAAAACAATTTCATGTTTTGAAAAGGTAAAATTTTCACAAGCCTTTATCTTTGCATATAGTGCTCGTCCTGGTACTTTGGCACAAAAAACATACAAAGATGACATTCCGACTGAGGTTAAAAACCAAAGGGTAAATATACTACTCACTATCTTTCATCAAATATTAACTGAAGAAATGAATAAGGAAATAGGTTCTATTAAAGAGATACTAGTGGAAGCTACTGGCAGAGAAAATAACACTTTTAAGGGTAAAACTCGTGGATTTGAAAAAGTAATCTTCTCGGCGGACAATGCTCTCATCGGTTCTATGAATAATATAAAAATCTCTGATGTCAAACATGAAACATATATTGGAGAAAAGCTACTTTCTTAATACTTGATTCTGAATCATATTGATTATGCTCAAATCTTTCAAAAAATCATCTACACACCATGAAGCATGCGATCTTCCGCCAAGTCCAATATACTTTTGCGTTGCATCATTACTCTTCTAAGATTGACAGCTTCATTATAAATTCCTTCACCTAGTTCAACATGTTGTATACAAAAATCGTGTAAAGCAATCTCGCTAATATTAGCTGCAGCCATTATGCCATCTCTCAAAAGTTCAGGTATGCTATTTTCCAAAAAAACATTCACCCTTCTTGCCGATTCTTCATATGCATGGCGTGCTGCGAAATATTCATTAATTCTTCTGCGTATCAATTCAACATTATTACTAACTCCAGATTTTAACATAATCCCCCTTATTAAAAATAAATTATAACAAATTTAAATATAAATATCAATATTTACAAAATCAAAAAAAGATTAATTTAAAAAAAAAAATTAACATGCTTAATGTCTACAGCTCTAAAATCAGAAAAACACACGCACAACATATATTGGTCAAAAAATTCAAGAAGAACTATTGGTAGGCCGCTGTTCAAGATGTCTTCTCACAGTCGCAGATCGCATATTATACTCAGGAGGGCGCTGCCCACTATGAAATGTTACAATTCCTGCCAATCTGTTAATAGAGCTTGCATCAGCATCTAATTCTCTTTGAACATAGGCAGCAAAGCGGTTACCTCCTCTAGGGACAAGTAACAATGTAACATTATATCTTAATCCGTGTCTCGGAGGTTGTCTATCTTCTCTTATTGGAAGATCACGTGGTTGTTGCGGTATTGGAGAATAATTTTTTGCACTATTATTGACGTCCATTCTGCCTTCCTTGTTGCCACACTCGATCCATATCATCTGCAACTTCTTTCGTAATACGATAAAAAACATTATGAGCCTCTCTAAATCTACTAGCACACTCTCTTTCTTGCTTACGTAATTCCACTGCTGTATTAAAAATGTCTACACCTAATTCAGTATGAGCCCTACAAAATTCTCGTAATGTAGCTTCGTCGTTTCTAGTCAATGTCATAAATTCTTCTCTATATACTTCTGGGATACGTTGAGAAAAATCCCTTAATCTATCATTTAATGCATTACAGGCCTCTCCTGCTGCAACGAGACTATCTTTAGCTGTCTTCATCGCACCAAGATTATTATTAGTATAATGACACATTCATCCTCCTGCGGTTCTGGAAAAAATACTTTAACAAACCGATAGATTTACATCAAATGTTATAATAATTTTTACTATGATTATCAGGAAATGCTTAATAAAAAACTTTTGAGATATTCGGATTCCGGATGAAAAATACTTATAGGATGATCTAAAGCTAAGCGATGCAAACTCAAAATAGACATTTTTTTACCAAGCTCTCTTGCTACCTCAAAGAGTATCCTCTGAAATAGCTCATTATCAACATGATACGAACAACCGCAAGTTAATAACATTCCCGGAGTTTTGAGCTTGTATATGGCAGCTTTGTTAAGCTCCCGATAACCTTTTATTGCCCTCTCTACATCATTGCTTTTTTTCGCAAATGCTGGAGGATCAAGAATAATGAGATCATATTTATCACTCTCACAAAGCTTTAAGAAACTAAAAACGTCCTCACAATAAAAATCACCCTTTGAATCCATTCCATTTAAATTAAAATTTTTATCCGCAAAAAAGAGCGCTTCTTTAGAACTATCGACACAATCGGCTATTTTTGCGCCACCCCGTAACCCATATATAGAAAATCCACCACTATAAGAGAAGCAATTTAAAACATGCCGATTGTGACTATATTCGCCAATCATTTTACGCATTTCTCTTTGATCCAAGAAAAAACCTGTTTTTTGTCCTCCGATTATATCGACTAAAAATCGTAAATTATTCTCAACGATTTCCACTTTCCCATCAAAGGCGCCGAAAACTATTTCTTCTTTATCTTGCATGCCTTCCAATTTACGACAGGACATATCTGATTTTTCATATATACAATCGCAATCTTTTATCCGTTTTTTCATTAATTCAACAAAAAACGGCTTTAATTTTTCCATTCCCAGGGTAGCGATTTGCATTACTAACACATTTTTATATTTGTCGATGACAAGCCCCGGTAAATTGTCTCCCTCTCCATTTATTAATCTAAAAGCATTGGTGGTAGAAGCAGAAAAAAGAAAATTTCTCAAACCACAAGCTTGTAAAAAAGCATTTTCCATTGTTTTATATGGGTCATCACTGCCAAAACTAACCATGCGCCCCATAAGGGAACAGTTTTGATTAAAATAACCATAACCAAGCATTTTTCCCTGACTTGAAAAAACCCTTAAAATTTCTCCATTGTCATGAGAGGATATTTTATCGACAGCTCCTGAGAAAATCCAAGGATGCCTATTATAAATAGGTTTTTCTCTACCCGGTTTTAATACTACTTTTTTTTCCATGTAAAAACCATAACATCTAATCGAAAATAGTGCCATCATTAATTAGTGTCTACATAAGAAGGTAATATTGCGATTTAGTTGTATGATGATATTTTTTTAAATGATAAATTTTTAATATTAATGCCATCATCGCAATTTTAAAAGTTCTTGAGCGTCTTAAAATAGAAATATTGCTTATTAAAAACCAATTTTAATACATTAAATATCAAAACATGTGCCTTTTATCTTAGTTTTTACCTATAATGAAGAAAAAATAATAGGTAGTTATGATGAAGTTTTTTAGCAAATACAATAAATATTTCATTTTAGTAAGTGTACTTTTGGCCATTTTATGCGGTATATTTATGCCAAAAATCTTCAGTAATATCAAATTCTTGGGAGATCTTTTCATTAATCTACTTAAACTTTTTGCTCTTCCTTTAATTTGTTCTGCTCTTATATCTGCTCTTGGTAATATGTCTGGTAACATTTCATATCTAAAATCGTTCTTCAAAAAAACAATTAGTTACATGCTCCTATCTGAAATCATAGCCATTACCATTGCAATCTTACTGTTTAATCTATTACGCCCTGGTGTCGGAAGCAATCCCGATTTAATCTTGCATGGACAAGCATATAATGCAACAAATGAACAAGGATTTAGCTTCGCAAAATTTATCTTATCAATTTTCCCCAATAACGTCTTTTATTCACTTACAAATTTTGAACTGCTTCCCATTGTTATTTTCTCTATTATGTTCGGCCTTGGATGTTCTTTCGTTGGCCAAATTGCCGCTCCTATTATTAACATTGCAACAAGCGTGCGTGAAGCCTCATCTAAATGTCTACACGGCGTTATGCTCATTGCACCAATCGGTATTTTTGCTCTCGTAGGAGAGGGAGTAGCTCAATCACACATCAGTGGAGCGTTACGGGAGAATTTTGAAGCTCTCTTGGCCTTCGTAGGCGTCTTCTTAGTAGGACTATTTTTACACGGCCTTTGGCAGCTACTAGCTGTTTCTATTATTACCAAACAAAGGATACGCCATATCCTTCATCAAAGTTTACCTGTCTTCTCAACAGCTTTTGGCACTTCAAGTTCTGTTGCCACTCTCCCCGTTGCCATGCATACAGCCGATGCCTTAAAGTCAAAACCATTTGTTACACGTCTCATGTTACCACTATGCGCGTCCATTAATGTCGGGGGTATGATGATGTATGAAATGGCAGCGGCTTTATTTTTCTCTCAAATGCTTGGTGTAAATTTATCCATTTCCCAACAAATTCTAGTTGCCCTTGCCTGTGTTCTAGGAGGCATGGCAGAGGGCGGAATTCCAGAGACAAGCATGGTAAGTTTGGTCGTAGTCTTTAGAATTGTCAATATTCCACTTGCGGCAATTAGTATCCTTCTCCCATTAGATCGTATCATTGATCGTTTACGTACAGTGGTCAATATTTTTGGCAATATGTGTGGTGTTATTTTAATTAGCAAGTGGACACAGCAAGATGAAAATAAGCCAATTAAAACAGAATCTTCTACTTAAACTGCCAGAGATAAATATTTTGCTAAGTAATAAAAAATATCGACCCAACGTTTGGCCTTAATATCTCCTTTTTTGGCCTGTTTTTTCATTTTTTCTAACATCTCCCTGCCAACAGTAAAATAGACATTTTGAGCTTTCCAAAAATTCAATTCCAAATGAAGTCTATTCAATATTTTTATAAATAACTCAATTTTTTCCATATTCTCCACTTCATATGGCTTTTTCTCAAACTGAATTATCAATCTATCTATGGCTTTTTGAACGGCATGTTGAATAGAATCTTTATCGAACTGTAAATTCAATCCTACGGCATCTTGTATTAGATGATCTAATCTTTCAAAGTTAAATTCCTCTTGTAATAATTGTAATATACGAGAGTCAAAAAAAGCCTCCAAACTCTTCTTTAAGATAAAGGGGAAACGAAAATCATATTTACTAATACTTCGCAAAAGATGAGCATCATCCAAAATGATTTTCTGAAGAGATATGCTAAGGGTATTTACCGTATTGTTTAAAAGAGCATCTAAAACTTTTGCCTGTTCATCTTTAAAAATATCTCTCAAAGTATAAAGATTATCACCCAATGGTTTTTCTTCATCTGCCACAAATCTTTTATGCCACATTTCCCATTCTTTTTTATCTTCAGTAACAGCAACAGATATGTTCAGACCGTCGTGATATAAAATAGAATAATAAAGATCTACTTCTTTCCATAAAATTTTACAAAAAACTTGTAATTTACCGCTGATTAACTTTTGATCTCCCCGTTCCAATCTCTCTTGATCGCTGACCAAAAAGTCATAGCAAAAAAGTTCTCCATCTTCAAATACTCCTCTGAAAAAAGAGAGAAGAGCAAAATTAGCTGCCATTTTTTTAAAATCAAAAATTTGAGGTTTTACAAAGATCTCATATATTTTGGCGCCATCTTGATATTCTGCAATATTACTTTTCGCTTCTTCTAATATTTTTAAAAACGGTATTTCCAAGGAGATATTAAGTACTTCATGCGCCATTTGCATCGCTCTTGCTGCATACATCATGATTTGCACATTTTCTATCCCTGAAATCTCATCGAAGAACCAGCCACAACTAGTAAAAGAGAGCATCAAATTACGTTGCATCTCTAAAAGTGCTAACACCTTTCTTTTTTCATCTAATGATAATTCTTTTTTTGCTTGTCTTTTGAAAAAGGCCTCCACATTATCTCGAGAGCGATCCAAAACAACTGCAATATAGTCATCACGTGCTATCCAAGGATCCTGCATTAAAGGAGCAATCTCTTTTTCATAAGGTCTTGCTAAAGAATCTCTCAAAAAGTCCATAGCCTTTCTTAAAAAATGGCGCCATTTTTGATTAAATGGCCTACATGTATCTATTTTGCAACCACAATCTTCTTTCCATCTTCCAACTCCATGAGCACAGCTCCAAGCAGAATTTTCAATTATCTCTGCAAAATCTTTTGCTGGGAATTGTTCTAAATAGGCCTGATAATTTATAACCACACGTCCTTTTTTAGGTAGATCGTTTAAACAATAAGCTAAAGCCATATCACCAAACTTATGATGATGGCCAAATGTTTCTCCATCAACTGCAACATTGACCAAACAATTTTTATTTGGTGGTTGCCAGGAAAACCTCTCAGCAAAAGCAGCCCCATTATTTAATAGTCCACCGAAAGCAATATCATGAGATATAGATTTATCGTAAAAGAAAATTGCTATTGTTTTATTATGAGAAAGCTCACAAAGATACGGTTTCATAGTAAAATCAGGATCTTGGTCAGGAGATACCCAATTGCCATTCACCTTCACTCTTTTCGCTTGATAGGGCGATAGAACAGTAAATTTTATTCCCTCTTCACTTAAAATTTCTAAGGTTCTTATATCAACTGCTGTTTCTGGAAGCCACATACCCAATGGTTTTCTTTTAAAATGATATTCAAAATCTTTTATTCCCCAGATTATCTGCGTGCGTTTATCACGATCATTAGCAAGCGGCATGATCATATGACTATAAGCCTGTGCAATAGCTCCTTTGCCGATTTCATCAGCTCTTAAGATAGCTTCATATATATCTCTTTCATGTTCTTTTAACCAAGAGAGCAAGGTGGGCCCAAAGTTAAAGCTCATAGCTGCGTAGTTATTAACTATATCTACTATCTTGTTATCATGCATAAGACGTGAGGCATAATTAGGACGATAACATTCTGCTGCTATTCTCTGATTCCAATCGTGATAAGGATAAGCGCTATCTTGTTTTGCTACTATTTCAATCCAAGGATTTTCTCTTGGAGGCTGATAAAAATGACCGTGTATACAAACATAATTTTTCATTTGTTTACTCTTTTTAAAATTGATATTCCCAATGGTGGCAAGGTTAGACTAATGGAATGGTTGCGGCCATGCCATGGTATATCTTGTGTTTCCTGGATTTGTTCATTTACAATGCCGCTACCCCCATATTTTTTGTTATCACTATTTAATAGTTCTTGCATCTTTTCTTTCCAAGGAACTCCTACGCGATATTCGTAGCGACAAACGGGAGTAAAATTACATACGATCAAAATATGATCATTAATATCTTTAGCTTTTCTTAAAAAACAGATGACGCTGTTTTCACAATCGCTAAAATCTATCCACTCAAATCCATCTTGGTAGGAATCTATTTCATGTAAAGATCGCTCTTTACGATAAAAATTATTTAAGTCTTGTACCCAATTACTTATTCCACAAGCATAATGATTTTTCAAATTATCCCAATGTAGTTCTCCATCATGTTGCCACTCATACGATTGCGCAATTTCTCCTCCCATAAAAAGCATTTTTTTTCCGGGATGCGCATAAAAATAACCGAATAAAAGTCGTAAATTAGCATACTTTTGCCACTCATCTCCTGGCATTTTACCTAAAAGTGAACCCTTTTGATATACCACTTCATCATGCGACAGGGGCAAAATAAAATTTTCTGAAAATGCGTACCACAAACTAAAGGCCAGTTCATTGTGATGATATTTACGATGTATTGGATCTTTTGAAAAATAGCGCAAAGTATCATTCATCCATCCCATATTCCATTTATACTTAAAGCCGAGTCCTCCGACCTCAACAGGATGGGTTACCATAGGCCATGCTGTCGATTCTTCAGCGATCATCATTACACCTGGAAAATGTTCTTCCATAGCTTTATTTAGTTCCCTTAAAAAATCTATCGCTTCTAAATTCTCATTTCCTCCATAGATATTGGGCACCCACTCCCCTGCTTTTCTTGAATAATCCAAATAAAGCATAGAAGAAATAGCATCGGACCGCAAGCCATCGACGTGATATTTCTCTGCCCAGAAAAAACTACTGCTTATTAGAAAACTTTTTACCTCTTTTCTTCCATAATTAAAAATCAAAGTATTCCAATCGGGGTGCATACCTTTTTTCATATCCTGATGTTCGTAAAGGCAAGTTCCATCAAAAAAAGAAAGGCCATGTTGATCTGTTGGAAAATGAGCTGGCACCCAATCTAATATTACTCCCAGACCATTTTGATGTAACATATCGATCAGATACATAAAATCCTGGGCTGTACCATAGCGTGATGTCGGGGCAAAATACCCCAATGACTGATACCCCCAAGATCCATAAAAGGGATGTTCTAATGGTGGCAAGAACTCCACGTGGGTAAATCCTATCTTTTTCAAATAAGGAATTAACTCTACTGACAATTCTTTAAAATTGAAAAAACAGCCATCTTTTCTTTTCCACGAGCCTATATGCATTTCGTAGATGGTCATAGCATTTGCATGGTTATTGATTCTAGTTTGTGTTTGCATCCAAGACGTGTCATGCCAACTATAGTCTAATTCCCAGACGATAGAAGCAGTTTTTGGTGCTATCTCATGACGATAGGCAAAAGGATCGGCTTTTTCTACGCTATAACCATTTAATTTTGATATAATAAAATACTTGTAAACATCTCCTTTTTGCATATTTGGAATAAAACCCTCGAATATGCCGGAGTGATCCCATCTTGGCATGAGTGCATGGGATGCATGATTCCATCCGTTAAAATCCCCTATTACATATACTTGTTCTGCATTTGGTGCCCACAGTGAGAAATAGACGCCTTTTTGACCATTAACTTCCATTGGATGAGAGCCAAATTTCTCATAGAGTTTAAAATGACGTCCTGCCTTAAAAAGGTAGATATCAAGATCTGTAAACAATGATGGTCCGTAATTTACACTCATACAATATATTTCCGCTTATATACCACAGATAGCAGGCTGTCAATATAACAATTATTTTAATAGCATTTAATTTTATTGTGTCGCTAAACTATTCTACTTATGTCAACAAGAGATATTTTGCCACCTCATTTTGGAGAGATACTGGATAGTTGTAGAGATATTGCAGAGTCTCGGTTTTTAACAGATGCAGATCTATTATGGCCATGTGGCCATAGTGTAGTGCACACCTATGCAACACGCCATTTTGGTGATATGGTAGAAGGAGAATGTACTCTTCCCAATTTTTGTCCTATTTGTCGAACTGTAGTTACTGGATATGTTTCCAATCATCAATTACGCAAACTAGTGAATACAGTGTTGGAGCTTTCTCCACATATTGCTCAAGAACTTGATGAACCATTGCAACCCCATGTTGTTGGGCAAGAAGAAATACCAGATGATGATATGATCTTGGAAGATGAACAAAACATCGCTTATCCGGGAAAAGCCGGAAAATTTGAATTAGTTGATGATTTATGGGACAACATTTATGGCTCTCCTATGATAACTGTTCGATCTACTACAAGAGATTGTCTTATAGAAGGTTTTGAAATTTACACTCGTGGTTTGCGTCAAGAACAAATTGTCATGCATGCTGTTTGTTCCAAGAAAAATAAAGAAGAAAAAGAGACTGCTGTCCAAGAATATTTCAGTAATTTTGGATTAACTTGTAATACTTATGGCCATATTTTTACTACAGAGACACATCTCTCAAAAAAGCTATTTACTGTTATTGCCAGACACAACAAGCTGCCAGCAGAACTATGGCGAAAAATTATTACAATTTTTAAAGACAAACGATATTACCCTTCATCTGCGAGATAACAAAAATAGTATTTTTAAATTAAACAGAGGTATCTATGTCAGCAGCAAAAGAAGCATTACCTACCAGAGTAGAGGAAATATTAACTTATTGTCGCGATCCTATAGAACTTCGACTTTTTACAGATGCGGACGTATTATTCCCCTGTGGTCATAGTATAGTGCATTCTTTTACAACTACTTTCTTTGGTGCACTGGTAAACAATCAATGTACTCAACTCAAACCATGTCCTATTTGCAGAAGCGTGGTTACAGCCTACGTTCCCAACTACCAACTACGTGAATTAGTAAATAAAGTGTTAGAAATTGCCTCACATACTCCTTATGAACTTGATGCATTACCTCGGTATCCTATTGTTGTACAAGAGAAAGAAGAAAATCTTGCTATGCTAATGGCAGAACAAAACGTCCCTTATCCAGGCAAACCAGGTAAGTTTCAAGTATTTGAAGATTGTTTTGACGGATCTGCTGGAATATCTCGTATATCGTTTCTCACAACAACACATGATTCTCTAATACATGATTTCCAAATTTCCTCAATTTTTAGTAGGAATAATATTTACATTGACGTTAATTGTCCAAATGCAGGTTTTGATGCTGTTATCGAAAAATACTTAAACAGCTGCGGATTCACTACCAGATGTATTCATAGTACTATCTGGATGAACAAGGGACATTTTTCTACTCGAGATACACGTGTTTCTAAAAGGCTATTTGCAATTATTGCAAAAAATAATGAACTTCCAGAGGAACAATTTCAAAAAATAGTTGCAATTTTTAAAGATGAAAGATACTACAGAGCCAGGTAAAAGTTTTTTCACACCTGTTTTCACAGTAATTTTACAAATTCCTCTTCCGTTAATATTTTAACGCCAAGCATTTTTGCTTTATCATATTTTGACCCTGGATCTTCTCCCATAAGAAGAAAATCCGTTTTACTGCTGACGGAAGACGAGGTATAGCCGCCACGTTCTTTTATTAATTTTGAAGCTTCATCACGACTAAACTTCAAAAGTGTACCCGTTAAAACAAAAGTTTTATTAGCAAAGGAATGATCATAATTTTTTTGTTTTTTACTGCTTTTAGGATTTACTCCATATTTTAGGAGCAATTCTATTTCTTCAATATTTGAGTGATCTTGAAAATACTCCAAAATAGTTTGAGCTGTTTTCTCTCCAATTCCCTCCATTTGTAAAAGCATCTCTTTATTCATATGGAAAAGATCATCTATTTTGTCTATGTGATCGGCTAAAAGTTCGGCCGTTTCCTTGCCTACATATTTTATTTCAAGACCCATGATGAACTGACACAAGTCACATTGTTTTGATTTTTCGATACTATGTAAGAGATTATGTACTGATTTTTCTTTAAATCCCTCTATGGTTTTTAATTTTTCTTCATTTAACAAGTAGAGATCAGATGGTTTTGTTAAAAACCCAGATAAGAAAAGTTTCTCTACAATTTTTTCTCCTAAATGCTCGATATCCATAGCATGCTTTGAGGCAAAGAAAATAAGATGTCTGAGTTTCCTTCCCTTACAATTTTCATTGGGACATCTGACTGCAACCTCTCCTTCTATATGAATTACTTTGGTATTACATATTGGGCAGGTACTTGGCATATGCCACGGTGCTTGTCCTCCATGTTTGTCCACCTCTACAACTTTGGGGATGACATCTCCTCCTTTTTCTATTACTACATAGTCGCCTATTCTTATATCTTTTCTTTGCACTTCATCTTGATTATGCAAGGTTGCTCTAGATATGGTACTGCCAGCCAAATGTACAGGTTCTAGTTCTGCAACGGGTGTTAGAACGCCGCTTCTTCCAACTTGTATGGTGATATCATTAATACGTGTTATTGCCCTTTCTGGAGCAAACTTATAAGCTGTGGCATAACGAGGAGATTTACCGGTAACACCCAAAGTATCATATAGGAATAAATCATCTACCTTGATAACTATGCCATCTATCTCGAAGGGAAGATTGTCTCTTTCTTTTTTGATTTTGTCAGCAAAGTGCATAATTTCTTCTATATTTTTACATTTAGCATAATATTTCTCGTTGCCAACATTAAGTCCCAGATTTTTTAAATATACATGAAGTTCATGTTGCGAACTTACATATTTTTCTCCTTCTGCTATGGCGTAAAAGATAATATCCAATTTTCTTTTTGCTACCTCTTTAGGATCTAAAAGTTTTAAAGAGCCGGCAGCAGCATTTCTAGGATTGGCCCATACATCAAGACCCTCTTCTTGTCTTTGCAGATTTAACATCTGAAAGGCTTTTTTTGCCATAAAAACCTCTCCTCTGATCTCAAGAATTTCTGGAATATTTTTACCTTTAAGTTGTAGAGGCAAGCTTTTGATGGTCTTAACATTAGCAGTGACATCATCACCACTTATGCCATCTCCTCTTGTTAGTGCTCTTACAAAAACACCTTTTTCATATCTAACTGATATGGCAGTGCCATCCATTTTAAGTTCAACACAAAAAATGAGATTTTGATTTTCTGTTAGCTTATATACTCTTTCTAAAAAACTTTTCACTTCCTCTTCTGAGTAGGTGTTTGCCAAAGAGAGCATTGGCGTCATATGTTGTCCTTGGACAAATCCCTTTGATGGAGCTTCTCCTACCCTTTTGGTTGGTGATGTAGCTAAAACATGTTCGGGATGTTCTTTTTCATATTTTTCTAATACTTTTAAGAGTAGATCATATTCATAATCGGAAATTATTGGTGCACATTCTTGATAGTAGAGTCTATCATGTTCTTGCATCTCTAAAACTAATGTTTCATATTCCTCTTTTGAATGAATCTCTCTTTTTTGCAAAAGACACCTCACTTTTGAAAACGGTCAAAATAGTAAATTTCTCCCATTTGAATTTTAAAATTATCATCACGAGCATTTTTGATGATACTGGTCCTTTCTTTATTTTTTCTATCTTTTAATCGAAAAGATTTTATTTCGCGAGGAAAAATAATACGCAAATCACAATCTCTTTTTGCTGATAATATGAGCGTGAATATCTGCCCTTTTGCCCATTGCATATTAAGCGTAAAATCCTCATTTTCTATACCGATAAAACGACCACTACAAAAGGATGGAGGAAGACATGGCAAGATTTTTAAAATTTTTGCGTCATATTCTACAAAAAGTCGTTTTATAAGAAGAGCTCCTTTTTGTAGGATAATCAATGGATTTTGTTTGCTTGTTCTTATTTTTTCAACTATGGGAAGCATTGCCAGCCACTGATCATCGAATATTTTGGGAGAAAACATCTTATCAAACGAGGAAAGATAGATTTTTTCAAATGCTTTTTCTATGAGGTGGCATTTCTTTTCATTGATCAGTGTTTCTACTTCTTTAAGTAGGGTTAAATTACCCTCAATTTTCCCCTCTTTTAGGGAGAGTTGAGAACCTATGTAGAACCAAAGAGGAAGAATTTCTTTCATATCACATCTTTTCTGTAAAAGGGTGATATCATGTGTTTTATTAAACCCTAATGATAAAACTTCATTTTTCTTGATAAAAGCACAACATGGAACATTTAAATTTATGGTGTCTTTTTCTTGTGCTACGAAAGTTTTTTTACGAAGATGCGATTTTACTATTCCTTCTATACTTGGGAATTTTATTCTATCAAAATGGAGCATAATTTTCCCTTGTTTTTGGAAAATTTGGTAGCGAAAATATCCTCTAAGAGTGTGACCATAAACATCCAAAGAAAAGTTATCCCAATTTTGTAATATAGTAAAATCTTGAACCGGCCCCAAAATGTTGAAGAAAAAGACCTCTTTTTTAGGCAGGCTTATTTTACCTGGGTATATTTTGACACTTACATCTGTGCCTGGTATTAAGACCTGTGTGCCCGCTTCATGGGACAAGAGGATTTTTTTTTCTGTTATTTTAATATGCATAAACATTTTCTCCAAAGAGTCCTAATTTATCATTTTTTACTATTTTAGCCTTTAAGATCTCATTTTTTACACCCTTAAGTCCTCGAATGGAGAGGTAATTTTCGCTATAGCCATAGCCTTTACTTTCCATGAGAACAACCATTTCTTTGCCTAAAAATTTCTCTCTTTCTTGAAAGGCTATGTCTTCTGCAAATTGTGCCATAGTTTTTTTTCTTCTTAAGATATCCTCTTTTTTTACAATATCTGTAAAGGTCGCTGCCAAAGTTCCTTCTTTACAACTAAATGGGAAGATATGCACCTTAATAAAACCAACCCTTCTTATCATTTGTAAGGAAGCTAAAAAATCCTCTTCCTCTTCTCCTGGAAAGCCGACAATAATATCGGTAGTAAAAGTAAAATTTTTATTCTTTTTAAATTTTTCAACTATATTAAGATAAAAACTACTGGAATACTTTCTGTTCATTTTTTTTAAGATCTTATCGGAACCTGATTGCAGGGATAGGTGTAAAGAGGGCATAAATTTTTTACTCTCTAAAATAGTCTCAAAAAGAAGATCATCGACATGTTCGACGTTCAAAGACGACAATCTTATTCTTTCTACCTCTGGCATAGCATTAATTGTTTTTATCAATCTTGGTAAATCCTTAAAATCACCGACATTTATGCCTGTGAGTAAAAACTCTTTAAATCCTTTTTTTAAAAGGCCTTTGATTTCTTGCATTATATCATCAAAGGCTCTTATGTGTGATCTTCCTCTTAAAAAAGGGACTATGCAATATGAGCAAAAGCTATTACAACCATCTTGTATTTTTATAAAAGCTCTAGTATGACCGGAGAAATTTTTTATATTTTTATCTACATTAGGATACATTGAAGAAACAAGTTTTTCTTTTTTTGTGTTATCGACGATTTCTATGCCTTTTATTTTAGAAATTTCCTCTTTACTTAAGCACCCCGTAACGATGATCTTTGCATTGGAATATTCTTTTACTATTGCGTTAATTTTACCTTTTGCCTCCTTCCTGGCTTTTTCTGTTACCTGACAACAATTTATGATAATGAGATCAACATTTTTTTCATCCTGAGAAGCGCAAGTTTCGGAAAATCCCACCTCCATTAATTGATCCCGATATAATTGGGACTCATATTGATTGACTCTGCAACCAAAAGTAATAATTTTAAAAGTTGGCATAGTGTTGATATTATGCCATGGGGAAAGCTGAGCAGCAACAGTTTTTATGAGCCTATCCAATTAAATTTTTAATATATATACAGACGAACAAACCCAATCCAAATTTTTTCTTTCTTATTCATCGTACCAATTTTACTCTTGAGGTTCTAATATTGTTCTTAGTTTATTTTCATCTGTTTTTTCACTATCTCCTAGCAATTTTATATCGAAAAAAGGAGGATTAACTTCTTCTAGCGACAGGGCAGTAAAATTCCTACAAATATGTCCTTAATGACTTACAAAAAAATCGTTATCATACCCATATTCAATAAGTCAATTGATAGTTTTGTGTTAGCAACATTTAAAAATGTTCACTTTTAGATAAAAAATTTCACTTCCATTTTTATTCATCTTCAACATAAAATTCTTCACATTATTAGTAAAAAAACAATATGACAAGATCTGTTGATAATGACTTAGTACAAGTGCCTTTATTTTCTACTGCTATCCCTCAACCGGTAACTTCACCGGCAATGCAACATGGTAGGATTAGGCAGCTTTTTTGTAGTATGTCGTTTTGTCCTATTCCACGCCATGACTTAACCGAGAAGGATGCGACAGGCCTTCTCTACTTATACAAAGAAATTTTGAATGGTGCTGCAGCCACGAAAATGCGCTTACTTCGCAATTATGATATTAATTTTTCAGAAAAAGACAATGATGGCAATACTCTTCTACATCTTGCAATTCTTCGCGGTGACATAGTATTAATAAACCTACTCATGCAAGATCCAAGAATAAGTGCCGAACATTTAGAAGCACAAAACAATAAAGGTTATACTCCTTTAATTCTTGCCACACAAAAAGGATCTACTGCAGTAGTGGAAATGTTGTTACATGATCCTAGATGTAGTAATATAGCTATTAATGCAAGAACGCCAGATCAGGGATTGACCGCTCTATACACATCAATTATGGACGAGCATGATGACATAACTCGCTTATTACTACACGACATGAGAGTTGACATTAATCTAACAACTAATTTAGGAGACACATTTTTACATGCTGCTGTTTTTAAGAATAACATTGAAATAAGTTCAAGGTTACTAAACGACAAACGCATAACTAAGGAAACCATCAACAGGAGAAACTCTAAAGATAAAACACTTTTACATTTTGCAGCTTTTCATGGTTATGACGCAATTGTTGACATTTTACTTAGTCATCCCGCAGTAACGGAAGAACACATTAATGCGACCAGTGAATCTGTGCCGACACCACTTTATATTGCCGTGATGGAAGGACGTTTGAGTACTGTTGAGAGGCTATTAAATGATTCTAGGACAAATGTTCACAAAAAAGATTCTTTTGGTTTTGGTATTACTCATGTTGCTGCCGAAGCTTCGAACAATGCTTGCTTACAATTTTTATTAAAATATCCTGGTCTTACTCAAGAAGAGTGGAATGATAGGGCAAATGACGAGTCACTTTCTCCTCTTCTTTGTGCTATCAAAGGTAATTTAACAGAAAACTTGTCTTTATTATTATCTGATGAACGCATTAACCTGAATTTTCCTCTTTTTCATTGGGTTACAAATGTAGAGATTGCTGATATTTTATTGCATCATAGAAGAATTACTCTAGAACACATTAATGGACGTGCGGCATGGGAAAGAACACCTCTGCAAACAGCGATACTACAACAAAATACGGAAGTAGCCCTAAGACTCATATCTGATAGTCGCACTGCATTAACCAGTATCGATTCGGGCCAACAAACGGCATTACATCTTGCTGTGGCTCGAGAAAACATAACTGTTGTCAGGGCCTTATTACAAACCAGAAGAATGACAAGAGAATGCATAAATGCGTTAGATAGTAACGGAAGAACAGCGCTTCATATAGCTTTTATGTCTGCTCCAAAAGAAATTGTTTGTTTACTATTGCACGATGAAAGAATGGATGAAGACATGATGAATCTTGGCGACATTGATGGAGAAACGCTTTTACATTTCGCTGCCACACGTGATGTAGCAATAATGACAATATTGCTGAGAGATGCAAGGATAAAAAGCAGTATGTTTTTAGCCACTCAAAGTATATCACTTGAAAATCCGCTTCATTTAGCAGCGCGCACAAAAAATAACGCGGAAGTATTAAGATTATTAATTGCAGATCCTCGTTCCAAAGATGCCTTAAATAACCCCGACATTTCTGGATATACTCCTATTCACTTGGCTGGCATCGCATGTAATGTGGAAAATTTCACATTACTGCTGCAAGATGCGCTAATGACAACTGAGACTTTAAATGCTTGTGATGATCATAATCGCACGCTTTTAACATATGCTATTTCTATGCAATCGTCTCGCTTTGTTAATTTTTTATATCGCAATCCTCGTTTTAGAAGAGAAAATCTAGCTCTTATAGACGCAGATGGACGTTCACCTTTGCGTTTTGCTGCGATGTGTGCTGAACCTCATGTTTTTAGACAACTATTCCATGATCCGACTACCGACACAAGATGTCTACACGTAGTAAATAGTAGAGGAGATACTGCCATGCATGAAGCTGCGCGCCTCAATGGTCAAGAAGTGATAAAATTAATATTATCTGACACCAAGGAGGGTGCACAAGATTTACATACTCGTAATCATGATGAACAACTACCATTACATGTTGCTTTTGCCTATAATGCCATATCTGCTGGTATATTTCTTTTATCTAAATACAGTGTTGAAGAGATAAATTCTCGTGATAGCAATGGAAATTCTCTTTTACACTTAGCTGCTTTTTCTGGTAGCTATGAACTTATAGAAACATTACTTTCTGACCGCAGATTTAACCAAGACAACACTAGATTACCTAATGCACGTGGAGATTTACCGATACATTTAGCTGCAACTTCTCGTTTTGAAAGATGTGTTGCCACACTTTTAAGATATGCTCCCATGTATCGTGCCGATATAAACAAACAAAACTTACTTGGAGATACGCCGGTGCATAAGGCAGCGATGAACAATAACGTGCATATTTTAAGATTACTCCTAGAAGATGGAAGAACCATGCAGGAAGTGGTTAATACTCCTAACAAGGCGGGCTACACACCTTTACATTTAGCAGCTCTTTCCCAAGGGGAGGAAAATTTTATCTTATTGTTACAATCAAGAGCGCTGCTAGCGACAACTATAAATTTGCAAAACAATCATGGCAATACAATTCTACATATATTGGCTGCACGTGGGCATGTAAAATCTTTAGAAAAACTACTGAACAACCCTCATATGACACAAGAACATATGAACATGAAAAATCGCCAAGGACAAACGCCACTACAACTGGCACAAAACTCTCCAGAAATATTACTATTACTTCTGCAAGACAAGAGAATTATCGTTGACAGCCAAACATTTCGTAGGGCTATGTCTCTGCCCTCATTTGATCGCAAAGGAATGCTATGCAGGAAGATTCTCACAAATCTCGCTACAAAGGGAGCCATTCTCGTTGACTAAATTTTCCTATAACAAAATTAATCGTTGAAAAGTAATTTACCCCACATCCTCTCCATAAATGTCTTGTTCCAACCACGAAAAAGATTAAAATTCACCCCAAACATAA
>Ga0233425_10002324_pt1 | contig 37947 bp, 36 predicted proteins | sample Watercolumn_Towu_2_FD_181712 | JGI IMG/M metagenome (GOLD analysis project Ga0233425, IMG submission 181712) | Freshwater microbial communities from Lake Towuti, South Sulawesi, Indonesia - Watercolumn_Towuti2014_140_MG | ecosystem: Environmental > Aquatic > Freshwater > Lake | place... | reverse complement strand
ATGCCGAGGCCTATTGCCGTATCTCCAGCTACCTGCAGACCATGGCTTACCAGGGTTACAACCCGCTCATCGCCATCCAGATGGCCCTGTCAGGGCAGATTTATGAGACGGTGGGCGAGTAGTTACCCCTGGAGAACTCCAGGAACTCCAGTTCCGAATCCTTCAACGGCCGTGACGGTTTGGCGGGCGAGCCTACATACAGGTGGCCGCTTTCCAGCCGCTTGCCCGGCGGTACCAGGCTGCCGGCTCCCAGCATGACCCGGTCTTCCAGGATGGCGCCGTCCATTACGATCGCGCCGGTGCCGATCAGGCACAGGGCTCCCACTCGGCAGCCGTGCAGCACCGCGCGGTGGCCCACGGTGACGCCGGCGCCGATGATGAGCGGATGGCCGGCCTCGTTGTAGCGGCTGCGCTGGGTGACGTGGAGCACGCAGCCGTCCTGGACGTTGGTGGCGGCGCCGATGCGGATCGACTGGACGTCACCGCGCACCACGGTCATGGGCCAGATCGACACGTCGTCGGCCAGTTCCACGTCGCCGATGACCAGCGCGGTTTCGTCCACGTAGACGCCGGCACCGAGCACCGGATGGATGTCGCCGTAAGCTCTGAGGGTCACGCGGGTCGGAGTCTATACTCTGGCTTGGTTTAGTGTACCTAACGAGGAAATCGCCATGAGCGTCGCCGGATTCATCGGTTTCGGAAGTACCGTCGTCCTGATGCTCTACGTCATCGTGATCTATAACCGCCTGGTCAACCTCAAGCATGATACCGCAAAAGCCTGGTCCAACATCGACGTGCTGCTGAAGCAGCGGCACGACGAGCTGCCCAAGCTGGTGGAGACCTGCAAGCAGTACATGCAGCACGAGCGGGAGACCCTGGAGCGAGTGATGATGGCCCGCGCCGGGGTGCATTCGGCCCAGCAGGCCAGCGACCTGGGTGCCCTGGGCAAGGCCGAGGGGGAATTGCGGCAGGGCTTGACCACGCTGTTCGCGACGGCGGAAGCCTACCCCGACCTCAAGGCCGACCAGTCCTTCCGCCACCTGGAGGGTCGCATCACCGGGTTGGAAAACGCCATCGCCGACCGCCGCGAGTTCTACAACGAGACGGTGAACAACAACAATATCCGGCTGGAGGAGTTTCCCGACGTCATCGTCGGCCGGCTGTTCGGCTTCAAGCCCTTCCAGTTGCTGGAGTTCAGCGAACGGGAAACAGCCGACGTGGACCTCAAGGCGCTGTTCCGCTGATCGGCCATGGCGTTTCTCGAAACCGCCGGCCTGCTGCTGCGGCAGGCCTCGCCCCAGGCTTTCTGGACCGGCGCCGCGGTCACGGGGCTGCTGGCCCTGGCGGCCCTGTATCTGGGGTTTCGCGCCCTCCAGCGTTCCCGCATGATGGAGGACATGCCCACCTCCAAACTGCGCTCCGCCGCCCAGGGCTATGTGGAACTGGAAGGCTGGGCGCGGATGATGCCGGGCGATCCGATCCGGGCGCCCCTCAGCGGCCTGCCCTGCACCTGGTACAGCTTTCGGGTGGAACGGCTGGATGAGTCGACCGACGCCGCCGGCCGCCGCCGCACGGAATGGCGGACCCTGGAAAAGGGTGTGAGCGAGGCGATCTTTTTCCTGGAGGACGGCACCGGCCGCTGCATCGTCGATCCGGACGGTGCCGAGGTGACGCCCTCGGTGCGGCTGTGCTGGCGCGGCCAGACCGAACGGCCCGGCTTCGCTCCGCTGGAAACCGGATGGCTCGACCGCCTGCTGGATTCCGGCCCTTATCGCTACACCGAGCATCGTATTCACGAACAGGACCATCTCTACGCCCTGGGCCAGTTCGTCGGGCTGGGGGATGCGGAGGCCGCCAGCCTGTCCGACGAAATCAAGGACATCCTGGCGACCTGGAAGCGGGATCAAGCCGCGCTGCTGCGGCGCTTCGACAGCAATGGCGACGGCCGCATCGACATGGACGAGTGGGACCATGCACGCGAAGCCGCCGAGCGGGAAGCCTTGCGGAGGCGCCGGGATCAGCAGCCGCCGCCGGAATTCAATCTGCTGAAGCGGCCCCCTTACGGCAAGCCCTTTCTGTTGTCGACCGTTCCTCAGCACAGCCTGATCGACCGTAACCGGCGCTGGTTTGCGGCCGGCCTGACGGGCGCCGCAGCACTGGCCGGGGCGCTGGTGTGGGCGGTTTCGGTGCGGTTTGGTTAAGCGCCGTCCTTGGGCTTACCGTTCCAGGCCTGCCAGCACCTTGGCCACCTCCACCCGGTCCCGGTAGACCACGAAGGCCGATACGTCGCGCCGTTCCGCCATGGCGACCAGGCCCAGCCCCCTGGCGAGGAAGCGGTACTGGGTGTCGCTCACCGCAGCCGGCCCGATGTCACCCTCGAAGCGGGCCTTCAGCAGGATGGTGTCGAACCGGCCGGCAGGGACTTGAATCCGGTAATCGCCCAAGTGGCGCAGGGATACCCGCAGGCTGCCGCGGTGCCGCACGGCGTCCGGCCGGGTCCGGTCGAGTACCTGAACGCCCATGTCCAGACGGGTTTCGCCACCGGCCTGGAGGCCCGCCGGCAGGAAGGGCTCGGCCGGCTCATAGCGGGTGAGAGCGTTGCTGTGGCGGTCTTCGATGCCGGCCATGACCAGGCTGTGGTCCTTCAACATACGCAACAAGCCGGTTTCGTCTTGGGTCAGCTGATAGTCCCAGGCCGCCGGACCCAGCGCCAGGCTGCGGTGGGTTTCGAGGTTGCCTGCGCCTTCTCCCCGCAGGATGCGGAAGCTTCCGGCCGCGGCCCGATGCGGCAGAAATTCGGCCGGATCGGCGATGTGGCCGGGCGGCAGGGCCGCGCCGATCAGCCCCGCTCCCAGGGCGGATTCGATGGCCCGGCGGTCTTCAGCCGAAAGCAGGGATGCGGGCGGGGTGGGCGGTTGAGCGGCTGCAGCGGCGGCCGCCAGCCACAGGATGAGCGGGAGCGGCCGGGCCGGGCTCGGCGCGCTGGGGCGGAGTTTCGGCTCAGGCCGCGATGCCGTTGTGGCGCAGCAGTGCATCGATCTGGGGTTCGCGTCCGCGGAAGTCCACGAACAAGTCCATGGCCTTGACGCTGCCGCCCTTCTCCAGGATTTTCTCCAGGAAGGCCTGGCCGGTCTGAGCATCGAACACGCCGTTTTCCTCGAACAGGGAATATGCGTCGCTGCTCAGCACTTCCGCCCACTTGTAGCTGTAATAGCCGGCCGCGTAGCCGCCGGCGAAGATGTGGGCGAAGCTGTGGGCGAAGCGGTTGAAGTCCGGCGGTTCGATCACCGCCGTCTGTTGCCTGACCTCCATCAGCAAGGGGTAGATGCGTCCGCCCCGTTGCGGTTGGTATTCGCGGTGGATGCGGAAATCGAACAGGCTGAATTCCAGCTGCCGCACCATGGCCATGCCCGCCTGGAAATTGCGGGCGGCGGTCATCTTCTTGAACAGTTCGTCAGGCAGCGGTTCGCCGGTACGATAATGGCCCGACAGCAGATCCAGCGCCTCCCGCTCCCAGCAGAAGTTTTCCATGAACTGGCTGGGCAGCTCGACGGCGTCCCACTCCACCCCGTTGATGCCGGAAACGCCCAGGTAGTCGACCCGGGTCAGCATGTGGTGGAGGCCGTGGCCGAACTCGTGGAACAGGGTCAGCACTTCGTCGTGGCGCAGCAGGGCGGGATCGTCGCCCACCGGCGGCGTGAAATTGCAGGTCAGGAAGGCCACCGGGGTCTGCACCCCCTGTGCGTCGCGGCGCCGGCTGACGCAGTCATCCATCCAGGCGCCGCCGCGCTTGTGGGGGCGGGCGTAGAGATCGAGATAGAAGCAGCCGCGCAGTTCGCCCTCGCGGTCGCGGATCTGGTAGAAGCGGACATCGGGATGCCAGACGTCAACGCCCTCCTGCTCGACGATGCGCAGCCCGTAGAGCCTTTCGGTGACGGCGAACATGCCTGCAACCACCCGGGGGGCCGGAAAATACGGCTTGACCTCCTCCTCGGAGATGGCGAAGGCATGTTGCCGCAGCTTCTCGGAGAAATAGGCGATATCCCAGCATTCCAGCCTCTTGACGCGATGGTGCTCGCGGGCGTAGCCCTGCAGGTCGGCGAAGTCCTTGCGGGCCACCGGCAGCGACCGGCGCGACAGGTCCTGCAGGAATTCGACGACCGAATCGGTGGACGGGGCCATCTTGGCGGCCAGAGACAGCTCCGCGTAATTGGCGAAGCCCAGCAGCAGGGCCTCTTCGTGGCGCAGCGCCAGGACGCGCTCCATGACCTCGCCGTTGTCCCACTGCTTGAGGTTGGGGCCGCGTTCCGAGGCGCGGGTGCAATAGGCCCAGTACAACTCCCGGCGCAGATCGCGGTCGTCGGCATAGGTCATGACGGCGATGTAGGACGGGAATTCCAGGGTGAACACCCAGCCCGGCAGCCCTTTGGCTTCGGCGGTCTGGCGCGCCAGCGCGACCGCGGTATCCGGTATCCCCGCCAGCAGGGCCGGATCGACGATGTGCTTGTACCAGCCCTGGGTGGCGTCCATCAGGTTGTCCTGAAAACGGCTCCCCAGGTTCGACAGTTCCAGGGCGACCTCCTTGTAGCGCGCCTTCTGCTCCGGCGGCAGCGCGACGCCCGACAGCCGGAAGTCGCGCAGGGTGTCTTCGATGTTCTTGCGCTGGGCCGGGTCGAGCGCCTGAAAGTCTTCGCTCTCCGCCAGCGCCTGGTAGCCCCGGAACAGGGCCTCGTTCTGGCCCAGTTCGGTGCGGTATTCGCTGAGAAGCGGGAGGCAGGCGTTGTAGGCTTCCCGCAGCTCGTCGCTGTTGGCCACCGAATTGAGATGGCCGATCGGCGACCAGGCCTTGTGGAGCCGGTCGTCCAGTTCTTCCATCGGGGCTACCAGGGTTTCCCAGCGATAGGGGCCGCCGCCCTCGAGCAGAGCCGCGACGGCCTTGCGGTTGTCGTCGAGGATGTGCTGGATGGCCGGAACCACATGGAGCGGAAGGATGCGGGCGAAAGGCGGGAGTTGGTAGGCTTCCAGCAATGGATTGGACATGGGCGGCTTGGGCGTGCGGTTTCAGATGTCGAACAGTTTCAGCGACTGGTTGATCTTGTCCTTGGCGTCATGCAGCACCTTGAGGGACAGCTCCGGCGTCAGTTCGCCGTCCATCAGCTTGCTGCAGGCCGGCACCGAGTTGATGGCGGGAATCTCGCTCATGCGGGGCGTGCCGATGTAGCTGTGCAGCTTGGACAGCATGACGATGTCGCCGAGGCCGATCTGCGGTCCGCTGTCTTCCAGCCAGGCCTCGGCCCGGTGCGGGATGTCCACCAGTTCGGCGGGAAAGTCCAGCCGGGTCAGCAGAAAGATGCCCAAGGGCTCCCGGATGTAGGGCAAGGCCTGTTCGATCTCCTCGGTCTTCCAGTATTCGCGGGGGAAGTTTTCGGCAAAGTGCAGGAAAGGCACGATGCCGATATCGGCGACCAAGCCCGCCAACTGGGCTTCCTGCGGGCTGACGCCGCCGTTTTCCGAGGCCAGTACCCAGCACAAGCAGGACAGGTGCAGGCTCTTCTTCCATTCGGTGTGCAGCAGCTGGTTGATGTAGGGATCGCGGCACTGAAAGATTTGCCGCAGGCTGTAGCTGATCACCAGATTGCGGGTCGCCGCGAGGCCCAGACGGGTCACCGCGTCCTGGCAGGTGTTGATGGGGGCCACCGGCAGATACAGGGGGCTGTTGGCCACATGGATCAGCTTGGCGGCGATGGCCGGGTCCATCTGGACGATGCGCGCGACCTCTTCCATGGTCACTTCCGACTCCATGGCCTTGCGCAGACGGATGGCCACGTCCGGCAACGACGGCAGTTTCAAAGTCTCGTCGTGGTAATAGTGGCAAAAGGCCTGGAAGATGCGGCTTTGCCGGACCGGGTCGGGAATGTCGGGGGAGAACGGGTCGAGCCGCATGCGTTCGTCGCTGGCGCTGGCGGGGTTGTGGCTCATGATCTTGGGCGATACCCGCAACACCTGGACGTCGGTGAGCGCCTGCGCGGTGGCGCTGTAGACCTGCCCGCTGCACAGCGGAAAGCGCGACTTGGCGGTGTCGGCGCGCACCTCGTAATTGGTGTCTCCGGCGATCTCCATCAGTACCGTGCCTTCCAGCAGATAGAAGATGGAATCGGCGCAGGCACCCCGGGTGAACAGCACGGAGCCGGGTCCGTACACTTCCGCGACCCGGTCCAGGGCGAACGCCTCCCGTACATCGTCGCTGAGATTGCGGATGGGGAACAGGGTGTTGAGTACGTCGCCCGTGATGGTGAGGGGCTGGCGCGACGAAGGGACGACCTGGCTGCCGGGAGCCGGCGTGGCGGTTTCCGCGGCCCGGGCGGCAGTTGCAGGCGGAACGACCGGGGCCGTGTCCTTGGAGCCGAAGAGTCGTTTGATCAAACTCATGACAAGTGCACCATCAGTTTGGGCGGCTGATTCCGTGGGGGGTGTCTGGGGTGTGAACCATGATAGCACCTGTGGAATTGCCCCGGACCATAAACCCGGTTATCGTCGCAGAAACCGGGTGGAACCGATATGGACCGTCTTGGATTGATCGCGGATTTGGACCGTGCCGTGGCCGATGCGGGCCGCCCCGGCCGGCAGCCGGGCGAAGCCGATGGAATGGTCGAGTTGCGGCGAGAACCCGCCGCTGGTGATGGTGCCGGTACCCAGTCCGGGTACCGTAACGGTCTGGCCGGCGCGGATCATGCCTTTGTCCCGCAGCACCACCCCGGTCAGTTCCCGGGGCGCGCCGCGGAGCTGCTGCTCGGCCACCACAGCGCGGCCGATGAAGGCGCGCTGCTCCGAGCGAAGGTCGCAGGTCCACTGGAGCCCCGCTTCGGCGGGCGTGACGGTCTCGTCCATGTCCACCCCGTACAGCCGCAGTCCGGCTTCCAATCGCAGGCTGTCGCGGGCCGCCAGGCCGCAAGCCGGGAGATCCTGCCGCAGACGGCGCCACAGTGCGGGTGCGTCGGCGGCGGGCAGGATGATCTCATAGCCGTCTTCGCCGGTGTAGCCGGTGCAGCCGACCTGGATGCGGCCTTCCCGTACCGCCTTGAAAGGCGCCAGCCCGGTGGCCGCATCGGCCAGGCCGCCGGGCAGCGCTGGAGCGGCGAGTCGGCGGGCACCGGGGCCCTGCACCGCGATCATGGCCAGGTCGCCGGCGACCACAGGGGCGATGTCCCAGCGCGGTCCGTGCTGCGCCAGCCAGCCGACGACCCTGGTGCGGGTGGCGGCATTGGTCACCAGCCGGTATTCCTGCGGCGACCAGCGGTAGACGATCAGGTCGTCGATGATGCCGCCGGCCTCATTCAGCAAACAGCTGTAAAGGGCGCCGCCGCTGTCTTCGATGCGGTCCACGTCGGCCGTCAGGAGTTGCCGCAGGAACTCGCGGGCGCGGGCGCCGGCGATGTCGATCACGGTCATGTGGGACACGTCGAACATCCCGCCGTGCCGGCGCACCGAACGGTGCTCCTGCAGCTGGGAGCCGAAGTGCAGGGGGAGGTCCCAGCCGGCGAAATCCACCATGCGGCCGCCGTCGGCCAGGTGTTCGCCGTGGAGGGGGGTCGGTTTGGCCATGAGCGTCTCCGCAGCAATGAAGGCTCACAGGATACCAGGCCTCGGGTCCCGGCTACTGGCGGAAACTGAAACGGCTGACCAGGCCCTTCAGGTCCTCCGCCAGCTTCACTGCGTCGTCGCTGGTGGCCTCGGTGTCGCGGGCTTCCGCGGCGACCCGGTCGGTCACCGCATTGATGCTGTCCACGTTGCGGACGATTTCCACGCTGACCGCCGATTGCTGTTCCACCGCGCTGGCCACCTGCAGGTTCATGTCCTTGATGGTGTCGATGTCGCGGCTGATCTTGACCAGGGCGGCGGCGCCGTTCTCCGCCTGTTCCACGCTCTGGCGCGCCTGGCGGCTGCCCGACTCCATCACCGCGGCGGCTTCCCTTGCGTCCTGCTGCAGCTGTTCGACGATGGTCTGGATCTGCTGGGTGGAAGACTGGGTGTGGTTGGCCAGCTTGCGCACCTCGTCGGCGACCACGGCGAAACCGCGGCCATGCTCGCCGGCGCGTGCCGCTTCGATGGCGGCATTGAGGGCCAGGAGGTTGGTCTGTTCGGCGATGTTGCGGATCACGTTGACCACCATGGTGATGTTCTGGCTGCCCTTGTCGACCCGCTGGATCACGTTGCTGGCATTCGCCACCTCGTCGGCCAAGCTGTTGATGGCGTCCGCCGTCTGCCGCACCACCCCCAGGCCCTGGGTCGCTTCGACCGCGGCCCGTTCGGCCGCTTCCGCCGCTTCCGAGGCGCTGAAGGCGATGCTTTGCACGGTGATCGTCATCTCGTTGAGGGAGGTCGAGACCATGGTGAGCTTTTCCTTCTGGTCGCCCAGTTCGTGGTTCGTCTCCCGCGCCGACTGGCTGGTTTTGGAGGCCACCCCGGAGAGCTGTCCGACCGCCTCGTTGAGGCGCACGATGACGGTCCGCAGGCGTGCCTCCATGGACAGCATGGCGGTCTGGATCTGGCCGAACTCGTCGTCGCGCCCGACATAGACCGTGCGGGCGACGGCATTGTTCAGGTAGCGGCGGCTCGCCGCCGTGGTCGCCGCGACGGGGGCTGCGAAATACCAGGCGAACAGACCGTTCAGTGCGATGCCGGCGGCGATCGCCGCCGCCGCGGCCGGATGGATGCCGCCGGCGACGAGCATTCCGGCCAGGGGGGCGAGCCCCGCCAGGCCGGCGGCGAACAGCCGGCCGGCGAAGCTCAGCTTGGGGAGCGTGAAGCGGGGCAGCTTGTGCTCCCGGATCGCCCGGTACAAGGCCTCGGCGCGGTTCACGTGCTCCCGCTTGGGTTTGACCCGCACCGATTCATAGCCCACCACCTGGCCGTTTTCCAACATGGGCATGACGAAGGCGTCGACCCAGTAATGATCGCCGCTCTTGCTGCGGTTCTTGACGATGCCCATCCAGGGTTCGTTGCGCTTCAGGGTGGCCCACAGGTCGGCGAAGGCCTCCGGGGGCATGTCCGGGTGGCGGACGATGTTGTGGTTCTTGCCGAGCAGTTCGTCGGCGGAAAAGCCGGCGATGTTCTGAAAATCGCGGTTGGAGCCGGTGATGATTCCCTTCAGGTCGGTGGTCGAGACGATGGTCGCATCGTCCGCGTAAACCTTTTCATGTCCTGTGACGGGAAGGTTGATCTTCATTTGGCCTCCGGATAGGCGTGCGTAGTTGTTGCCGGGTGTGGCGCCAGGGAATCTGTCGGGGGGACGCGCTCAAGTGTAGTTCGACTCCCTTGCGATCGTGGGGGAATTCCCCGTCAGTCATCGTGCACCTTCAGGCGGTAGCCGACGCCGGATTCGGTGATCAGGTGCTGGGGCTGGGTCGGGTCCTCCTCCAGCTTGTGGCGCAGCTGGCTCATGTAGATGCGCAGATAGTGGGAGTCCTCGGCGTGGGCCGGCCCCCACACCTCCTTGAGCACCTGCCGGTGGGTCAACACCTTGCCGGCGTGCTTGACGAACACCGCCAGCAGCCGGTACTGGATCGGGGTGAGCGGCACCTCCTGGCCGTCGATCGTGACGTTGCGGCGGATCAGGTCCACCTTGAGCTTGCCGGATGCGAAGATTCCCGATGCGGCCTGCTCGCCGGAGCGCACCGCGTGGCGCAGGGCGACCCGGATGCGCGCCAGCAGCTCGCCCAGTCCGAACGGCTTGGTCAGATAGTCGTCGGCACCGGCATCGAGCGCCTCGATCTTGGGCTGCTCGGCACTGCGCGCCGACAGCACGATGATGGGTAGCTGCGACCATTCCCGTACGGCTCTCACCACCTCCACCCCGTCCATGTCGGGCAGCCCTAAGTCCAGGATCATGAGGTCGGGTTTGCGCACCCCGGCCTCGACGATACCCCGCTGGCCGCAGTCCGCCTCGTGCACCGCAAAGCCTTGGGCGCTGAGGCTGGTACGCAGGAAGCGGCGGATGGGCGGGTCATCCTCGACCACGATGACGACCGGCTTGGGGGGGGTCATGGCAGATGGCCGGTGGTCGCCGGGTCGCGCGATTCGTCCTGCGACAGCGGGTCTTCCTGCTGCAGCGCAGGCGGTGTGTTGTCCTGCGGAATCATGAAGGTGAACACCGCGCCGCCGCTGGAGCGGTTGTGGGCGTCGATGGTGCCGCCGTGGGCCTCGACGATGGAGCGGCAGATGGCCAGCCCTAAGCCCACGCCGCCCTGGCCGCCGCCGTGGCGGAGCCGGTAGAACTTCTCGAACAGCTGGGCTTCGCGGCCTTTGGGGATGCCGGGGCCGCGGTCGGCCACGGCGAATTCCACCGCGAACGGCGACAGCTCGGCGCTGATTTCCAGCGGGCTGCCGGCGGGGGTGTAACGGCAGGCGTTCTCCAGCAGATTGACGAACACCTGTTCGATCAGCACCGCATCGGCATGGAGCATGGGCATGCCGGTGGGCAGCTTGACCACCACCGGCCGCCCTTCCAGCCGCTTCTGCAGCCGGGTCAGCACCGTGCCGATGATCTCCTCCAGCGGGTGCCACTGGCGGTCCAGCTGCACCGCGCCGGCGTCGAGCCGGGCCATGTCCAGGATGTTGTTGACCAGGTTGGACATGCGCTGGGCTTCGTCGAAGATGGCCCGGCTCAGCTCCAGCTTGTCCTCCACCGCCAGCGCCTTGTCTTCCTCCACCAGGGCGCTGGCGGAGCCGACGATGGTGGCCAGGGGGGTGCGCAGATCGTGGGATATCGAGCTGAGCAGGGAGTTGCGGAGCTGTTCCGCCTCCATCTGCAGCTGGCTGATTCGTGCCTGCTCCGCCAGCCGGATGCGGGTGACGGCCTGGGAAATCAGGCGCACGAAGGTGTCCAGCAGCTTTTGCTGTTCCGGCAGGAACACCCGGCGCAGGTTGATCGGCAGCAAGGCCAGCACCCCCAGCACCCGGCCGTCGTTGGCCAACGGAAAGTAGACCGCCTTGGAGCCGGGCAGGGTGTTGGTGCCCTGGCCTGCGATCTCGTTGTGGTCGAACACCCACTGGGCCACGCCCAGGTCGGCGCCATGCAGGGATTCCGCCAGGCTGCGGCCGCTGGGATAGACGATGCGGCCTGCGGCATCGGGAAACAGGATGACGTTCTGGCTGCCGAACTCCGTGTGCAGATGGCGCACCGCGGTGCGCAGGATCTCGTCTTCCCGCTGGCTGGAGGTGAGCTCCTTGCTCATGGCATACAGTACGGTGGCGCGCCGTTCCCGGTGGGCGGCGACCTTGGCCTGGGCCCGCACGTTGGCCATCAGGCTGCTGATCAGCACGGCGACCACCAGCATCGCCAGCAGGGTCACCAGATATTGGGTGTCGGAGACGGTGAAGCTGAAATAGGGGGTGACGAATAGGAAATCCAGCACCGCGACTCCCAGCACCGAGGCCAGGATGGAGGGTCCCCGCCCGTAGCGGGTGGCGATGTAGACCACGCCCAGCAGGTAGACCATCACCAGGTTGGCCAGTTCGAACCGGCCGTGCATGGCCCACGCCAGTAGCGTGCTCATCGTCGTTGCCGCCACCGCCCACAGATAGCCCCGGTAGCGTCCCCGCTTGCGCGGCCAGATGCGCATGGTGAGGCCGGGGATCGGTCCCCGGTTCTTGCGGTAGCGTTCCAGTTCGCCGTCGCTTTCGGGGTCGCCCTCGCCGCGCTGCGGGCTACCCAGAAGATAGATGTTGATGTTGTGGGCATGGCCGATCAGGGTGTCCACCACCGATCCCAGCAGCCAGCGCTTCCAGCCCCGGCGGGACGGCTTGCCCATCACGATCTTGTTGACGTTGCGGTCGCGGGCGAAGCGGATCAGCGCCTCGCTCATGTCGGTGCCGCTCAGGGTGACGGTCTCCGCGCCCAGCTGTTCGGCCAGCCGCAGGATGCGCAGCACCCCGTCGCGCTGCTCCGGCGGCAGCCGCACCAGTTCGGGGGTCTCCACGTAAGCCACGATCCATTCCGCCCTAAGACCTGCCGCCAGCCGCTTGCCGGCCCGCACCAGCCGTTCCGCCAGCGCGTTGGGGCCGATGCAGACCAGGATGCGCTCGCCCACCTGCCAGACGTCGCGGATGGCATGTCCTTCCCGGTAGTCCAGCATCTGGGCGTCGACCCGGCTGGCGGTCTGCCGCAACGCCAGTTCCCGCAGGGCGATGAGATTGCCCTTGCGGAAGAAATTGCGCTCCGCCAGCTGGGCCTGCTGGGGCATGTACACCTTGCCTTCGCGCAGCCGCACCAGCAGCTCGTCGGGTGGCAGGTCGACCAGTTCCACCTCGTCGGCATCCTCGAACACGGTGTCGGGTATCGTCTCCCACACCCGGATTCCGGAAATCTGGCCGACGTCGTCATTGAGACTTTCCAGGTGCTGGACGTTGAGGGTGGTGTAGACGTTGATGCCGGCATCCAGCAACTCCTCGATATCCTGCCAGCGCTTGGGGTGGCGGCAGCCGGGGGAATTGGTGTGAGCCAGTTCGTCGACCACCACGATGGAAGGTCTGCGCTTGAGGGCAGCGTCCAGGTCGAATTCCTGCAGCGCGGTGCCGCGGTAATCGACCGCCAGCCGGGGCAGGATTTCCAGCCCTTCCAGAAGGGCGGCGGTCTCCTTGCGGCCGTGGGTCTCCACCAAGCCGACCACGATGTCGATGTTCTCGGCGCGCCGTTCCCGGGCCGCCAGCAGCATGGAATAGGTCTTGCCGACGCCGGCGGCTGCACCGAAAAAAATCTTGAGGCGGCCGCGCCGGGCTCTGGCTTGTTCCAGTTCGACACGGGCGAGCAATCCGTCCGGGTCGGGACGTTGGACATCCATCGGCTTGGCGTCATTTCTCGAGGGAGGGGATTGGCTGCGGAGTATACGCCGTTCCGGATTCGCTAGCCGGTTCGGCCTGCCGGGGCGACGCCCGACAGCCGTAGTCGCGTTGTGGAGGACCTGTGCGGTCGCTGCTGACCGGCAGGCTCGCGGGGAGGCGTTGGATGAGTCCCTTCCGTTCGTGGTTTTACAGACTCGCCACGATCGAAATCAGAGGGTTATCCTTCCGTGAGGGTGTCACAGGAGTCGAGCGGCTATTGCCTAATCGAACTCCGGATCGGCCAGCATGCCCATCACGCGGTACCAACCGGCTTCGGCTTCCGGTCCGGCTTGCGTGAAGACCCGTGCGAAGCGGCGGCGCTGCTCGCCGGAGAGTTCCTGTTCCAGTTGCCGTCCCTGTTCGGTCAGCAATAGCCGCTTGAAGCGCTTATCGCGGGCATCGCCCTCCACCCGGATCAGTTGCAGGTCCACCAGTTCCCTGAGCGGGCGATTGAGATACTGTTTGCTGACCCCTAGGATATGCAGCAGGTCGGTGATGCAGCAGGCGGGGCGATGGCGCAGGAAGTACAGGATGCGGTGATGGACCCGGGCCAGCCCGAGGTCTGCCAGGCGGGCATCCGGTTTGGCGACGACGGCCCGAAACGCGAAGTACAGCGCTTCGAGAGCCTGGTTCAGCTCCTGTTCGCGGTCGCCGGGGATCGAGTCTGTGGCAAGCATGGCGCCATACTAGCAAGAGATGCGGGGCATCGATATGACAACACCGTTGACCCTCTTGCCGTCTTGGCCTGATGCCGGTCACTGCTCCGGGCTGCGGCACCTGCGGCAGGATTCGACGACGATCCAAATCCCGCTGGCCGCTCTTCTGCGGAAGTGGAGGTAGTCGGACGAGGGTACCCGTTGTTTGCACAGCGGGTACCGGTACTTGGCGGATAGACGATAGGTCTTCTCGGTCTTTCTCATCGGGCATGCTTCGGGAAAACGTCGGGATCACGGCCAAAACGGTTTCTTGCCGGTCCGCGACGGGACGTTGCCGGCCGGGCGCAGCGCGTCAGCTACCCTGGCGCTATGCCGTGGCACCGATGCCGGCCGGTGGTTCCCCGGAGCGAAAGCGGCTCCACATGGCGCGAAATAGGTCTTCCAGATGCCGCGTGTAGCTCAGATCGTAGAACTTCATGGGCGAGCGTTCGGGTGCAGTCATGACGACTGCACGGCGGGGCGCCCCCGAAAACGGCGGGGATGGCGGAGGTACCGGCGTATCGTCAGTTGCGCGGACACGAGCCCGTGCGGCCGTCGGTCCGCTTGGTGATCAAGGTGAGCAGCGGTGCGGTCGCAGTCCTGATGCGCAAATCCCGCTGGCACTCCGGACAGGAATAGGCGTGGGTCTCCTGGCTGGCCTTGTATGAGAAGGAAATCGGCCAGGTGATCTCGACCCGGAACACACAGCCGCAAAATCCGCAGGTCTGTTGAAAGTCGCTGCGGGTGAGTGAGGGGCGCTGTGCGATGGATTTCTGCATGGCGATCACAATACCTGGGAAAAAACCACATTCCGAATCGACGACTGCGGCGGCTATCCTCGCGCAACGTCCTTCCTCCGGCCGATCGCCATGGGTGACCAGGGCGGAAGACTCCATTGCCGGTGGCGTGCAGATCGCAGCTGGGAGGAGACGGTCCGGCCGGCAGCAGTGGCGCCGCCTTGCCATGAGGCCGTAGCGCGATGCCCAAAGAACCGTTCGGCCCACCATGCGCCTTTACCTCGAAAATGTCCAGCGAACCCGCACGGCCAAAAATATGATTAGGTCTTTCATCCCGAAGAGCGTATGCTGAAGCCAGTTTGTCGCGGCGTTAGACCGGTCTCGCCCCGAGGATACGGTATCTCCCGCTCAGTCCCTGCCGCCAGGCAATGCTGCTCCGCCTCCTCCCGCAAATCACGCGCGGTGCTTCCTCGCCGAATCGCCCTGTGGTCCACTAAACCCAATGCTCCCGCTCAACCGGTAGTGCGCATGTTGTGCGCATAGGCCGGAGCCAGGAAACCAACGATGACATTTCAATCCCTCGGTCTTTCAGACCCCCTCCTTCGCGCCGTGGCGGAGCAGGGTTACAACGTGCCAACCCCGATTCAGGCCCGGGCGATCCCGGCGATCCTCGAAGGCAGAGACCTGCTGGCAGCGGCCCAAACCGGCACCGGCAAGACCGCAGCCTTCACCTTGCCGTTGCTGCAGCGGCTGAGCTCAGCTACCGAATCGGCCGGACGCCGGGGCAATGGTCCCAGGGCGCTGGTGCTGGTACCCACCCGTGAACTGGCGAACCAGGTCAGTGAAAGCGTGTCGCTGTACGGCCGCCACACCGAGCTGCGGGCCGCGGCGGTGTTCGGCGGCGTCGGCCTCCAACCCCAGATCACGGCATTGCGGCGCGGGGTCGATCTGCTGATCGCGACGCCCGGCCGGCTGCTCGATCTGGTCGGCCAGCGCCACGCGAATCTCGCGGGGATCGAGATCCTGGTGCTGGACGAGGCCGATCGCATGCTCGACATGGGCTTCGTCCACGATCTCAAGCGCATCCTGGCCATGCTGCCCAAGGCCCGGCAGAACCTGCTGTTTTCGGCGACCTTTTCGGCGGAAATCCGCAAGCTTGCCGAGGGGCTGATGAATCAGCCCCTCAGCATCGAAGTGGCACCGCGCAATGCGCCGGCCGAACGGGTCGTGCAAAGCGTCTACCACGTTCCTCCGGCGGGCAAGGCGCTGCTGCTGGCGGACCTGTTGAGCCGGCCCCGCTGGGGTCAGACCCTGGTGTTCACCCGCACCAAGCACGGCGCCAACAAGTTGGCGGAACATCTCGGCCGCGGCGGATTTGAGGTGGCGGTGATCCACGGCAACAAGAGCCAGTCGGCGCGCACCAAGGCGCTGGCCGATTTTCAGGCGAGCCGCGTCCAAATCCTGGTGGCCACCGACATCGCCGCGCGCGGTCTGGACATCCAGGAGCTTCCCCATGTGATCAACTACGAGTTGCCCCATGTTCCCGAAGATTACGTCCACCGCATCGGCCGGACCGGCCGCGCCGGTGCCGACGGTGCCGCGGTGTCGCTGGTCTGTGCCGATGAACTGGCGCAACTGAGGGGCATCGAGCGGTTGCTGGGACGGCGCATCCCGACCCAGCCGGTACCCGAAACCATTGCCGCCGCGGTCGGGACTCAGGCTGTGGCGGCGCCGGTGCCGGCGCCGGGCCGGGCGCGTCCCGCCGCGCGCCGGGCTTCGCCCGGACGCTCCGCCGCCAAACGGACCGGACGGGCGTTCTGAGCTATGCTCGGCGAGTCCGATGGGGTTATCCCAGCCGCAGACGCTGGCCGGGGCCATAACGGCACCGGCTTTTCAAGGAGCTCTTGCCCGGGAGTGCTTGCGCGTCGCGTGAAGCGCGCGTTCTCCCGGCATGGCATGAACGGTCTGACACCTTACCCAGGCCGCTTCATTGGATGAGTCACAGCCCCGGCGGGCGCAGCGTCGGTGAAGCGCACCGCGCTGCGCCCGCCGGGACGATCGGTGGCCACCCGGGTGCTTTCTTTTGTGTTTTTTTACTGGAGTTTTTCATGAGCAAAAAGTTATACGTCGGCAATCTCAGCTACAGCGTAACCAGCCGCGACCTCGAGCAAATGTTTTCAGCCTATGGTTCGGTGACCTCGGCGACGCTCATCACCGATCGCGATAGCGGCCGTTCCAAAGGGTTCGGCTTCGTGGAAATGGGGAACGACAAGGAGGCCCAGGCCGCCATCTCAGCCCTGCACGGCAAGGATGTCGACGGCCGTGCCTTGGTCGTCAACGAGGCGCGGCCGAAGGAGGAGCGCTCCGGCGGTTTCGGCGGCGGTGGCGGCGGTCGCGGCGGTTTCGGCGGCGGACGCCGTTACTAGCAGAGCATTCTCCGGCAGCCGCCGACGGCGGTTGGCCGCCAGGGATGACGAAAGTCCCGCCGGATTCCGGCGGGATAGAAAACCGTTTTGCCTGACGGGGGATCGATCCCGAGTCGCGGCGGGTCGCAGGGTCTGCGGCGCGGTTCAGGAACGATGCATCGCGGCGGTGATGCATCGGCGCAGCAGTGTGTCGATCGTTCGGCGCTTGCCTTGCACGGGAAGGTCCCGCGACAATCGGGCGACGCCGGTTGGGGCAGGGGTTCTATGGGTAACAGGTGAAGCAAGATCGACGCATTGCAATGATCGGGCACAGCAGCAACATGGTGGGGATACCCACCCATCTGCTGGCCACTACCGAATTCAACGATCACCCGGTACCCCTCCATATTCACGGTACTTGCGAAGCCAACACCGGCCTGTTCCGGATGCTCGACCGGTCGCCGGACCTGGCTCGCGCGTCCAGTGTCTTCCAGGACTATATGAGTCTGGTGTTCGGGTTCGAAGAAGAACAGTATCGGGGTACCGACGCCCTCGGCCGCCGCCGCTTCCAGAGCAGCTATCTGCGGTTGCTGCAGGATTGGGGGTTCGACTCCAACAATCCCCAGGGGGCGGTGCTCAAGGGCTGGGTGGAAAGCCGCTTCGGTCTGTTCCCCACCTACCACAAGGTTCCGCTGGAAGGCTTGGCCACGGCGGCCTGGATGGCCTACGTGGAGGAGAAGATGAACAACCGCTACCACAACAACTGCATCTTCCTGCAGTTGGACTTGCTGTATGAGTTTTGCCAGTGGGCCGTGGCGCGCTTTCGCATCCCGGCGGAGCACCATCTGGCGCTGTTCCGCGGCGCCGACCGGCTGGATGAACTGCGCTTGATCGACGAAGGCAACGGCAAGGAAGGGGTGCTCCGGCTCAACAACATCGTTTCCTTCACCAACCGCCGCAGCACCGCCAGCGAGTTCGGCCGCTACATCATCGAGACCCGAGTCCCGGTGGTGAAACTGCTGTTCTACAACGAACTGCTGGGCAGTCACGCACTGAGGGGCGAGGCCGAATATCTGGTCATCGGTGGCGACTACCGGGTGCGCATTTCGTCGTGAAGCCGGAAATTGCGATGACGGACCTGGAGGATCGCGCCCTGGCCGCTTACCTGGGTCTGGCTTGCGGCGACGCCTTGGGTGCCACGGTGGAATTTATGACTCCGGCCCAGATTCGCACCCGCTACGGAATTCACCGTGACATCATCGGCGGCGGCTGGCTCGGCCTGCAGCCCGGTCAGGTGACCGACGATACCGAGATGGCTCTGGCCCTTGGGCAGGCCATCGTCGACTGCGGCGGCTGGGATCTCCAGGCGGTGGCCGACTCCTTTGTGGCCTGGCTGGCCGGCCAGCCGGTCGATGTCGGCAACACGTGCTACCGTGGCATCCGGCGCTACCAGATCCAGGGTAGCCTCAGTTCCGAGCCCAACGAACAGGAAGGCGGCAATGGAGCCTGCATGCGCAATCTGCCGGTGGCGCTCGCGACCCTGGGTAGGGAATCGGAGTTCCGGACCTGGTCGCTGGAGCAGTGCCACATCACCCATAATCATCCGTTGTCCGATGCCGCGACCCTGGCCTTGGGCCGGATGGTGCAGATTCTGGTCGGCGGCGGCAGCCGTGAACAGTGCCGGCCGGTTGCCGACGAACTGGTCGCGCGGTACCCGGCCTTCCGTTTCGATCCTTATCCGGGCCGCGCCGGCGGCTACATCGTGGACACCGTGCAGACCGTTCTGCATCACTTTTTCGCGACCGGCGATCTGGAATCCTGCATCGTCGAGACCGTCAACCGCGGCGACGATGCCGACACCACCGGCGCGCTGGCGGGCATGCTGGCCGGTGCCTGCTATGGCCTGCAAGAGATTCCGCGATGCTGGCTGGAGCGCCTCGATCCCGATTGCGAGCGGCGTATCCGGGACCAGACCCGCGCCTTGCTGGCCCTTGCCGAGTCGAGCTCCCGGTGCTGACCGGCGGCGGTGAGCCGAGTCGAGGCGGCAGGTCATACCGTTGCCTCGGGAGCCGGCTATGCTTTTCGGCATTCAACGCGACTTGGGGCAGCGACCGTCCATGACCGAACCGGCTCAGGCGATCCCGGCAGAAGACCGGATCACCGTTCAATTGGCCTACGAGGGAGTGGAAGACCTCGCAGTCGACCTGCAGGTGTACGTCATCGCCACCAGCGGGAAACTGCTCGACATGCAGCCGGTGTGGTTTCGCCGCGCCCATCTGGCTTTGGCTCCCGAACAGCTCGCCGACGCCCTGTTTTTCGTCGGTCCCACCCAGGACGTGAGCGGCCAGGGTCTGTGCCAGTTCGGTTTGTTCGATCCCTTCGGCTTCTACGAGGCTGTCGTCACCGGCGATGCCGGCGCGGAGGCCCTGTGCCTGGGGCCGATCCCGGAATCGGTGTGGCGGCGCTGGCTGGAGGATGCCCGCAACCTCACCGCGCGCAACGACTTGCTGTGGAACAGCGGCGGGATGCTGGTTCCGACCCGTCGCTGACGGGCTTTCCAGGACGGGGAGGGTGATGAGCGGCACCCAGCTGCGCTGCCTGCTGGCCATGACGCTGCTGTCGATCATCGGCTTCGGGCCGTTGTCGCTGACTTGCCTGATCGGGATGTATGTGGTGGCCGCCCGGCCCCTGTGGTTCCGCCGGGCGGTGGCGAATCTCTACCGGGATGTGAAGCCGCCCCTCGCCAGCCTCCGCCGGCATCGGCGCGGGGCGTCCGGTACCAGGGTCAAGTGCTTCCTGTCGCTATTGGTGTTGCTGGTGCTGGACATCGCCCCGGTGCCCGTGACCGGATCGATCGGCCTCTATGTCGTCATCGCCCGGCCGCCCTGGTTCTACCGCCTGGTGGAGGCGGTTTACCGAAGCAGCCGATGACGGGCGGCGGGTGTATGTCAGGCGCCTAACTGTTTCGAGGTGCGGGGATTGCGGAACACCAGCGGCTTGGGCGCACTAATGTCGGTGGCCGCCTTGGCCACCGCCTCGTACACCCGCCCATGCTCGGGCGACAGGCTGCAGACCGGATCGGTGGCGTTCATGTCGCCGGTGAGCAGATACGCCTGGCAGCGGCAGCCGCCAAAGTCCTTGGTCTTCTCCGGGCAGGAGCGGCAGGGCTCCTGCATCCACTCGTAGCCGCGAAACCGGTTGAAGGCATCGGACTTCATCCAGATGTCCTCCACACTCATGTCCTTGACGTTGGGGCAGTTCAGTCCCGGCAGGTCGCGGGCCGAATGGCAGGGCAGGGCCGTGCCGTCCGGGGCGATCGTGAGAAAAGTCGTTCCCCAGCCGTTCATGCAGGCCTTGGGCCGGTCCTCGTAGAAATCCGGCACCACGTAGTAGATCTTCATCTTGCCCTTCAACTTCTCCTTGTACTCCTGGGCAATGGCCTCGGCCGTCTCGAACTGTTTCTGGGTCGGCAGCAGCTGGTCGCGGTTGACGTGGGCCCAGCCGTAATACTGGGTGTTGGCCAGTTCCAGGTAATCCGCGTCCAGTTCCACGGCCATCTCCAGAATCTCCCTCATCTGGTGGATGTTCTGGCGGTGGATCACCACGCACAGCACCATGGGGTAGCCGTGCTTCTTCACCAGCCGAGCCACTTCCTTCTTGTGCTCGTAGGACTCGGTGCCGGCCAGGAAATCGTTGAGGCTCTTGTCCGGCGACTGGATGCTCACCTGGATGTGGTCCAGCCCGGCTTCCTTGAGCCCGGCGATGCGCACCTCGGTGAGCCCGTAACCGGAGGTGATCAGGTTGCTGTAATAGCCCAGTTCGCGGGCATGCCTGACCAGGATTTCCAGATCCTTGCGGGCCAAGGGTTCGCCGCCGGAAAGCCCCAGCTGCACCGCGCCCATGGCGCGGGCCTGGCTTAGCACCCGCAGCCAGTCGTCGGTGCTCAGCTCATCCGGGTATTTGGCGTAGTCGACCGGGTTGGCGCAGTAGGGGCATTGCAGGGGACAGCTGTAGGTCAGTTCGGCCAGCAGCCAGCGCGGTTTACTGATGGGGGAGTTGTCGGATCCAGCCATTTGCCAGTGCGGCCTCGAGCATGGTGCGGATGTCGTTGGTCAGACCGGTGGCCTGGTACTGCCGTTCCAGTTCCTCGACGATTCCGGCGAGGTTGCGGCTGCCATCGCACAGTTGCAGGATGGCGGCGGCGGTGCCGTTCAGTTCCACCAGGCCTTCCGGGTAGAGGATGACGTGGCGCTGCTGAGCCTCCTCCCACTGCAGCCGGTGCAAGGGGGAGAAGGCCAGCGGCTGGTCGGGATCTAGGCTCATGGGATGTTGTGGTACGGGGGCTTGTGGTCGATGTAGGCCAGCCACATGGCGTCCAGCATGGTCCACAGGATGTCCAGCTTAAACTGGAGAATGTCCAGGGCGCGCTGCTGCTGCTCGCGGCTCTTGAAATGATCCAGGGTGATGGCCAGCCCATGCTCCACGTCGCGGCTGGCTTGGGTCACGCGCTTGCGGAAATAGGCCAGGCCTTCCTGCTCGATCCAGGGGTAGCGCTCCGGCCAGCCGGCCAGGCGCTGCTTGTGGATGGTGGGGGCGAACATCTCGGTGAGCGACGAGCAGGCCGCTTCCTGCCAGGGGGCGTTGCGGGCGAATTCCACGTAGGCGTCCACGGCGAACTTGACGCCGGGTAGCACGTGCTTCTGCGACCACAGTTCCTCGCGGGGAATGCCCACGGCTATGCCTAACCGGGTCCAGGCTTCGATGCCGCCGTCGTCCTCGCCCCAGCCGTCGTGGTCGTGGACCCGCTGGATCCAGATGCGGCGGGTGTCGCGGTCCGGGCAATTGGCCAGGATGTTGGCGTCCTTCACCGGAATCTTGATCTGGTAGTAGAAGCGGTTGGCGACCCAGCCCTGGATCTGCTCCTTGCTCAGTTGCCCGTCCCGCATCAGCTCGTGATAGGGATGGTTGATGTGGTAGTACTTTTCCTTGGCGCGCAGCTGCGCTTCGAATTCTTCCCGGGTCCAGGCTGGTTGTTCTGCGGTCATTGTGCCCTCACAAGGTGATTTCCATGCCGTCGAAGGAAACTTCGATGCCGGCGTCGTCTAGCGCTTTTCGCTCGGGCGCATCCTCGTCCAGAATAGGGTTGGTATTGTTGATATGAATCAAGATTTTCCGGCCGCTGGTGGCGGAGCCGAGCACTTCAATCATGCCGCCGGAGCCGGATTGGGGCAGGTGGCCCAGGTCCAGCGCCAGCTTGTCGGCAATACCCGCCTTGCCCATCTCGTCGTTGCGCCAGAAGGTGCCGTCCACCAGCACGCAATCGGCCTCGGCCATGGCGGCCGACACCTGCGGCTCGACGGCGCCCAGGCCCGGCGCGTAATACAGCTTGCGGCCAGTGGAAATCTGCTCGACCACCACGCCGATGTTATCGCCCGGATGGGGATCGTGGCGGTGGGGCGAGTAGGGCGGCGCTTTGCTGATGAGGGCGTGGGCGCGGAAGCTCAAGTCGTCGATGCCGGGCATGGTGAAAACGCCGCCGTCTAGGGGCACCGGATGGTGGTTCACCCGGCAGTAATACTCCAGCATGTTGAACAGCGGGAAGCCCGTCGTGAGGTCGCGCCGGACCGGTTCGCTGCAGTAGATTTCCAGCGGAACCGTGGATTCCCGCAACATCAGCAGCCCGGTGGTGTGGTCGATCTGGCTGTCGATGAGCAGGATGGCCTTGATGCCGCTGTCGCGGAGGCCCCGGCGGGGATGGCTAGCCGGAAAGGCCTCCAACTGCGAGCGGATGTCGGGGGAGGCATTGAACAACAGCCAGTTCTCGCCGTCGCCGCTGACTGCGATGGACGACTGGGTGCGGCGTTTCCCCCGCATCTCGCCGGCGCGGATGCGCTTGCAGTTGTGGCAGTTGCAGTTCCACTGCGGGAAGCCGCCGCCGGCTCCCGAACCCAAGACCCTGATATGCATGTCTTAAAACCCTGGAAATGAAAAACGGGGCCACACTGTCGTGTGAGCCCCGCTTTTCCTTCGAGCCCGAATTAACGGTTGTAGATGTACATCGTGACTTCGAAGCCGAAACGCAGATCGTTGTAGCTCGGGGTTTCCCACTTCATATCGTCTACCTCCAGGGTTTCGTTGTTAGGGTCGGGTCGCGGCTATTGGACCTCGCGCCGCAGTATACGTTTCGCCCATGTCCGACGCAACGACTCGGGGCCGGGTCGGGAGAAATTCCGGGTATCCATTCCCTTAGCCGCCGCCGCAGGTAGGGCAGCAGGGATTCTTCGGCAGCCGCATCGAGGTCCATTCCATGGTCAGTGCGTCGAACAGCAACAAGCGGCCCCGCAATGGTTCGCCCAAGTCTGTGATCAGTTTGATCGCCTCCAGCGCCTGCATGCTGCCGACGATGCCCGGCAGCGGGGCGATGACGCCGGCACGCACGCAGGTTTCGCCCAGTTCGCCGCCTTCCGAGGCATAGAGGCAGTTGTAGCAGGGGCTGCCTTCGACGCTTGGTGTGAAGGTGGAGATCTGGCCTTCGAAGCGGATCACCGCGCCGGAAACCAGGGGCACGCCGGTGGCCACGCTGGCGGCATTGACGGCGAAGCGGGTGGCGAAGTTGTCGGAGCAGTCCAGCACCACATCGCAGCAGGCGATCTGCTCCTCCAGGTCCTCGCCCTCCAATACCCGATCCAAGGTTTCCAGGTGGATGTCCGGATTGAGCCGGGCCAAATTGCGTCGGGCCGATTCGGTCTTGGGTGTGCCGATGTCGTCGTTGCCGTGGAGGATTTGCCGCTGCAAATTGGACAAGTCCACCTGGTCGAAATCGTTGAGCATCAGGCTGCCTACCCCGGCCGCCGCGAGGTACATGGCGGCAGGAGAACCCAGGCCGCCCAGCCCGATCATCAGAACCCGCGCGTCCAGCAGCTTTTGCTGGCCCTCGAAATCCATCTGCGGCAGCAAGATCTGCCGGCTGTAACGCAGCAGTTGCCGGTCGTCCATCAGTCCAGCTCCCCGGCGAAATCGACCAACTCCCGCAGCACCGTGGTGGCATAGGCGCCGGCGGGCAGGTCGAAGCTCAGCTCCAACACCTCGTTGGCAACCGACCAGCGCAGTTCGTTGGCCATCAGCCGCAGCGGACGCCGTGCTATTTCCATTCCCTCCGCTTCGAGGCCGGCGGCAAATTCACGGTGTTGTTCGGCTACCGCCCGCTCCAGCCTCAAAGCTTGATCTTGCGCCGGGCTATCGCCCTTGCCCCACAGGGGGCCGCTGGGATGGATGGAGCGATCGGTGAGACGCTGGAGGGTGCGCTCATCCAGGTCAGCGCTGAAGAAACTGTGGGAGTCCGGGAACATGAACACGTCGCCGGGAATGGCCTGGTTCCAGGTACCGGCTTCCACCCGCCGCGCCAGCACCGCGTTGAACAGCAGGGAGCGGGCGGCGGAGAGATAGATGCCGCGTAGTTGGCGATCGCGAGGGGTGAATTCGCCGCGGAACAGGGCCAGGGCGCTGTCCAGGTTGCCGCCGTCGCGGCCGAACCGCTGGGGGCCGAAGTAGTTGGGGATGCCCTCGGCGGCAATCTCGGCCAGCCGTGTGTCCAGTTCGGCCGGGTCGCCTTGCAGATTGCGGATCACCAGGCGGAAGCGGTTGCCTTTCAGCGCGCCTCTCTTGAGTTTGCGATCGTTGCGGGTGGTCTCCAGCACGGTGACCGTGTCCGAATTCAGCCCGGCCCAGTCCGGCCCGACCTTGCCCGGCAGATGGACGCTGAACCACTGCACCGTGACGCCGTGGCGGTCCTTGAGTCCGGCGTAACTCACCGCCGGACGCGGCACGCTTGCGAACTTGGCGATTTGGCGAGCCAGATAGTCGGTGTTTTCGCCGCGTTTCTGGATGCGGAGGAAGGCATGTTCCCCGCTTCCGGAAGGTTCGAAGCCCAGCACTTCTTCGACGATGAAGTCTTCCGGTCGGGTTTTGATTTGACCTTTTGCCGGCGGCGCGCCGTGGGCGTAGGGGAGGGCGGTTAAGGACATACGGTTATGTCCCTCTCCTAACGAAGGGTGTAGTTCCCTCTCCCCGCGGGAGAGGGTTAGGGTGAGGGCCTGAGCGTCCAATGTTTGCGATGAAGTTGAAGAGGTATCGGGGGACTGACGTTCGTCTCCGGTATTGGATTCGACTGCGTTAGTTGTTGTGGGTTTTTCTTCGGGCGGCATCGGGTGGTTACGGATACTTTGGATATGGAGACTTCGGGAATATGGAATCGCTGCGCGATGGCTTGTTTTAGTGTGGGTTCCCGAACCCGCGGCTGGTTTCATTGCGCGGCCAAAAGAAGCGAACCCAATTAAAAGGCCGCCCTCAGCCCCAAAAGCCCGTGTACCGCTACAAAAACCATCCTTGGCCTTTGCCGTTCGGGCCAACTTTCGGCTCCGGTGCTCAGGAAATGGCCGAAAACAACTTCCCGGATCCTTGGCAGCTTGCTGGTGGGAGGGGGCTTTAGCCCGCGACTAGGCGCTTAGTCGCGGGCTAAAGCCCCCTCCCAAATGATGCTTACGATATAACCGTCATCGCTTCCGGAAGAAGCATCGATGCTTCCGGTGGAGGCATCATCGGTTCCCGCTTGGGCATCGTTGCTTCCCGTGGAAGCATCGTCGCTTGCCGGGGAGGCGTCGATGCTTCCTTCACAGCCAATGTCGCTTGGGAAATACCCCGCGAAGGACAGGCTGACGTAAGAGTTCATCCTTCGCAATCGATAAGCTTGGTACCTCAGCCATGGCCCTAGTCCCGCCTTTGTTCGAGCCGCCGGCGGTATTCCTGAAGCGGATAAGGATTGACCTCGGCCGCTCCCTTGTCCGAAGAATAGGCGAACGGCGCATCCAGATCGCGAATGAGGCGGCTCATGTAGATATAGATGAGCGAGAACAGCGTGATCAGGAGATACTCGGAAACGAGGGTTTTGTAGTTGGCGGCGAGCAGCAGGATCAGGACGCTTGCCACCAGCAGGTCAAGCAATGCATAACCCACCAGGATAAATTCGGTCCGCTCGATGACGTCCACGCGTGTAATGGTTCGGCGCAGGTTATGGGTCTCGGCAAGACAACGGATCGCATAACCGGCCCCTACCGTCGACTGTATGGTTTTTATCACATTCCTGAATTCGCTCAGCGCCGCATAACATTTCTCAACGTCAACCCTGTCCAATAGCCAATCATCCACGGTCGAAACGAGGCTGTTGTATTTCTTCCTGACTTCATTGGGGTCGGCTTCATGGAGCGCGTCCAGGACGATCTCGACCGTATCGCCGATAGTCTCAAGGGTGGTGGCGATCTCCCCCGGGATCTTTTCACTTTCCTTGAAATCTGCAAGGACGCCAGCCAGCATGAAACCGATAATGAGTGATACCACAGAAATGATGGGTGATACTTCACTGAATTCGATCAACCCTTCGACGTGCAGGATGAAGTCTCGCACCAAGGCAAGGGCAACCACTAAGACGACGAACGGAAGAGTCGTTACCATCAATCGCCACTTGATCATGCTAGTTTCCGATTAAGTCGTGCTGGGAATTTGAACCTCCTTGTATTATGCGGGATAACCTAGATGGAACGCAGCGGAATCCAGGGATTTGGGCGACAAGTATTCCGAATTCCTCTGCGCTGCATCGAGGCTGCCGTTGTTCCGATTGCAAATACCGCCACAATCCGGAGGTTTTCCTCCGCCAAGCTTCGCCCCTGGCACCCGGTTGTCCGGATTACCCCCGAGCATACCTCACCCGATCGCCCGCGAAACGCTTGACGGTCGGTTGGCTTTCGGCGTCGATGCCGGTGAATTCTATCCGGGCGCGGTAGCGTCCGGTATTGTGCTCCAGGGGCCGGATGATGCGGCCTGGCAAAGGAATCCGGATGGAATGCGGTGGAATCCCAGATCCCATCTGGCCACAAATTCTGAGGAACTTGCTAGGTTAAAGCATTGTCGCATGAATGCCTCAAGAAAAAGGACGCATCGAGTGCTTCAGTGCAATGCCCTATCTACAGCGCGAGGTCATGCCATGAAATCACCAACCATCCATTTGATTTTACTTGTGCTTGGACTCCTGTTCACGCAATCCCCCGGCTATGCCGACAACAGCCAGGAATATGAAGCCAATCTGCGCGGGAAGAACGAGGTGCCCCCCGTGGATACCCGGATGAAGGGCCGTATCGAAGTCAAGTTCAACCGTGACGACACCCTGGCGAGATTTCAGCTCAAGGTGGAGAAGGTCGGCACCGGACGGATCATCCAGGCACATCTGCATTGCGGTCCCAAGGAGGTCAATGGTCCCGTGGTAGTCTTTCTGCTGACGCCGCTACCGAATGCGGCATCCTATAACGACAAGACGGAAATTCGGTTCGCCTTGACCGACGACAACGTCGTTGCACTCGCGGAAGGTCACGGCAGCACCTGCCCGGAGACCCAAATCACCAATCTGGCAGAGTTGAAAGCAGCCATCGAGGCGGGGAACATCTACGCCAATGTCCATTCGGTCGCCTTTCCGGGCGGCGAGATTCGCGGTCAGCTCCGGAAGGACTGATCGGCAAGGGGCGAATTCACTCGCCAGGGGCGATGAAAATCGCCCCTCCCCCCTATGATCCGGGAAGTCATTTGCAGCCACGCCTGCCCCCCCTTTTGATTTCTGCGTGGATTACGCCCTGGCATATCCCAACTGACTGTCAACGAAGCGCTTGATGGTTTGCTGCCCGTCGGTGTCGATGTCGGTGAATTCCATCCGGCAGCGATAGCCTTCCGGTTCCTCTTCCTGCGGCGATACCATACGGGCGTAGACGTCGCTGGTAAGGCCGCCCAGTAGCTGAAGCGACAAGGCGATCTTGATTTCACCGCGAGGTTCCAAAGGGACCGGACTGATCATGCCCAGGCCGTGATAGCCCACGTCTACCACATGGCCGCGATGTACGGCGGGCAGCACGCTCTTCTTCTGCAACTGCTGGAAATAGCAGGGCATGCGGATGTTGACCCGCGGGCTCTTACGCAGCTCGCAACGGGGGACCATCATGAGATGGGGATGCTTGGTGCCCAGCAGTTCGTACACACTGACCGTTTCCGAGCGGCCTTTGACCTGCAGCTCGAACGGCTCCCCGACCAGCACGTCGTTCCCCGCCGAGTCCCGGCATTGCCGGCTGATGAGGATCTGGCCGCGCATGCTGTGCGCCTCGATGCGGGCGGTCATGTTCACCTCGGGGCCGATCACGGTGTACTCGCGATGCCAGTCCGAGCCGATCACGCCCGCCACCACATTCCCTGTGTTGATGCCGATCCCCATGAAAATCGGCGGAAACTCTCGCTCCTGATTTTTCCGATTGACTTGGGTGATCGCCTGCCGCATTTCCACGGCGCAGTTCAACGCGCGCCGCACGTGGTCCTGCTGAGGTTGGCGGGCGCCGAACAAGACCATGATGCAGTCCCCCATGATCTTGTCGATGCAGCCGCCGTGGCGGGCGATGATCTCCGACATCACCGCCAGGTGGCAGTCGAGAATCTCGAAGACGATTTCGGCGGGATAGCGTTCGGTCAGCGCGGTAAAGCCGCGGATATCGGCCATGACGATGGTCATGGGACGCTGCTCGAGTGCCTGTGCGGGGGTAACGCCATGGCTCAGGATGGCGCGTATGCGTTCCCGAAGTTTCGCCTCGTGGGTGTCCTCAAGGGTCCGGGGAAGGGTGGTCTGAATCTCCCCCACGATGCGCTCGACGAGGCGATGGATTTCGTGCCGTTCCTCAACCATCGGTGATTCCTCCCGTCCGGGTCGATCGAAATCTATGCCAACCTTGCGGGACTGCAATTGGCAACCCCATCATCGCCGGGATGTTCCCCGCTACAGTGTTTCCCGGCGCTGCAGCAACACCACAGCCATTGCCGAGATGCCCTCGCCGCGGCCTTCGAAACCCATGCCTTCGGTGGTGGTGGCCTTGACGTTGACGGTGTTGGCGGTCAACCCGATGTCTTCGGCGATGTTGGCTCGCATGGCCGGGATATGGGGCGCCATCTTGGGGGCCTGGGCGATGATGGTGAGGTCGGCGTTCATCACGTAGTAGCCCATGTTGCGCAACTTGTCGGCCACTTCCCGCAGCAGGATGCGGCTGTCGATGCCCTTGTACTCCGGATCGGTATCGGGAAAGTGTTTGCCGATGTCGCCTAGGGCCGCGGCACCCAGCATGGCGTCGCACAGGGCGTGGAGGACGACGTCGCCGTCGGAGTGCGCCACCATGCCCTTACCGTAGGGGATGGTGACGCCGCCGATGACGATATGGTCGCCGTCCTTGAATTTGTGGGCATCGTAGCCCTGGCCTATTCGCAGCATTGTTGCTCCAGGTAGAAGGTGGCGAGGGGCAGGTCCTCCGGCCGGGTGATCTTGATGTTGTCCGGCCGTCCCTCGACGATGCGGGGCTTGGCCCCGGTCAGTTCCAGCGCGCTGGCCTCGTCGGTCACCGTTAGACCTCGCGCGGAAGCAAATTTCAGGGCGCCGCGCAAGGCGCCATAGCGGAACATCTGCGGCGTCAGCGCGCGCCACACGTGGTTGCGGTCCACGGTGTCGACGATCCGCCCTTGCTCCACGCCCTTGAGGGTGTCGACCGAGGGCAGGGCGAGGACGCCGCCCACCGGGTCGTGTTCCAGGGCGTTCATCAACTTTCGGACATCTTGTGGCGTGATACAGACTCGGGCCGCGTCGTGGACCAGCACCCAGTCGTCGGCCTCCGCCAGACCGTCCAGCCGGTTGAGCGCGGAAAGCACCGAATCGGCCCTTTCCTTGCCCCCATCGGCCACGATGATGCGCGGGTGATCGGTCAGTTTCAAGTCCGGCCACCAGCCATCATCCGGGCTCAAGGCGACGGCGATTGCGGCGAATTCGTCGACTGCCAGCAGCCGTTCCAGGGTGTGCTGCAGCACCGGCTTGCCGAGGATTTCCAGGTATTGCTTGGGGCGCGGACCGCCCATGCGTCTGCCGGCGCCGGCGGCGGGGACGATGCCCCAGAATCGGGGTGGTTTGTTCATTTCTTGACGTGTGCGACTCGGTGATCCGATGTTACATGTAATTTCGGAGCGTAATGAAGAGGTTTCGTCACGCTGCGCGTGGCCAGTTGAATGTGGGTTCTCGGACCCACGGCCGAGGAACTTTCTTTTGCTCGGCCAAAAGAAAGTTCCCAAAGAAAAGGCCGCCCCCAGCCGCGAAAGCCCTTGCGCTCCTCGCTTTCAGCAGGGGTCGGCAGAAGGGCGATCCATCGCCCTCTGCCAACGCGCCGCATCCTTGCGGTGCCCCTTCGGGCTGATCCTGCTGAAAGCTCCGGTGCTCAGCGCGGCTGCAGGGGCTTTAAGATCAAGAGCAACAGCGTTGAGGCGGCAACGCTGTTGCTCTTCCGCTCTTGCTCTTCCAGTCCCGTTCAGTCGCGCCGAGCACCGGACTTTTGGCGGGAATAGCCCGTTAGGGGAGCCGCAGGGATGCGGCTCGTTGCCTGAGGGGCAGGAGCCCCTTCAGGCAACCCCCGTCAAAAGCGAGGAGCGCAGGATCAAGCGACTGTCGGGCCGCCTTTTCTTTGGTTCGTTTCTTTTGGCGGAGCAAAAGAAATGAACTCGGCCGTGGGTCCGACAAACCGGCAGGACAGCCGGTTTGCACGCTGGAAGCGTCCCGCAGGGATTCGGTACAGGACGTACCGAATGAAAACCCACATTCAAACCAGCCATCGCGCAGCGATTCCTTATCAGCCAAGCCTCAATCCCCGAAACAACCCGAATCGTTGGGTTACGGTGCGCCCAACGTCAGCATAAACCGGCAAGAGCCGCGCAGTTGCGCACCTAACCCAACCTACGGGGCTGCTTAGGTTTTTTCGACCTATTGTGGGAATGCGTCATTCTCGGCGTAGTAGATAACGAAATCCGTTGTTTGCCTCAACGTCGGGTTGCGCTGGATGAAGCCTTCAAGGATTTCCTTGGCTGTGGAGACTTCCAAGAAGTACTCGTAGCCTTCGGCCTTTATAGCATCGGGAACGCGTAGATCGTCAGAAAACGGAACGAGCGCAACATCGCTTGTGTGATTCCATGGCCTGCGCGCGCAGATGAAGGTCTTCTCGGCGATCTGATGCAGCTGCGAAATGACTTCTTCTAAGGTCATGCGGTTGTACCCTTCGCTAAACGCGGGGTTACAGTGCGGCCAAGTGCCATCCCAACCAGCAACAGCCTTCCAATGGCGTACCTAACCCAAACCGGCGACGCGACTCTCAAATCGCTTGCCACGTGAGCCACTCTGGGCGGAGCCCGTGGTTGACGAAGAAGTAGGTCAGGGCCTTGTAGCAATCTTCAATGGGCACGCACCAAGCGGCCGGATATTCGTCAGTCTGCCCATTGCTGAGCTGATAACTCACTGTTTCAAGGCGGTCCATATCACCAAGGGTAGCGAAGCCTGAGTCTCCGTTGTGGCGGAGGTACATAAGCCACGCATTCGCTCCGTTGCGCAGCATGCACATTGCGCGCCCTTCGGGTTCGTTGAGCCACAACTCGAACAGTGGCTCCATATCGAACGCATCCAACGCGATGCCAAAGTCTTCGATCGATTGGCATGGATGTTTAACCCCTTGGAACATCACGATGGGTGCCATGTGAGGCCTAACCTACAAACTGAAAAAACAACGGATTAGTTCGCTCACTCCCCCGTAGGCTCCGCCCCCTCCTCATCCATCACCGGCTCTTCGGCAGGTGGAGTCGGCTCCGGCTCGGGTTCCGGCTTGCGGCGGATGCGCCGTTTGCGGGGTGGGGATTCGGCCGGCTTGGCCGGGGTTTCTACAGCCGCCGGCTTGGGCGGTTCGGCCGCCGGGGGCGGGTGGTGGGCGTCGATGATCTGCACGAAGGTCTCGCCTTCCTTGACCATCCCCAGGTCCTGCCGGGCCCGCTCCTCGATGGCGTCCAGGCCCTGCTTGAGGTCCATCACTTCCGCTTCCAGTGCGGCGTTGCGGTCGCGCCGCTTGGCGCCGTCCTGCTTCAGTTCGTCGATGCGTTGATGGAGCCTTTGAAATTCCCGCAGGTTCCCATCGCCAAACCAGAGCCGGTATTGCAACAGGGCAATCAGCAGCACCAGGATGGCGATGAGACTCTTCACGCCAGTTCCCAGAAAAGTCGCGACGCGAACGCCGTGCTCCCGCTCTCCCATCGCAAACGATCGCTAAATTGCGCCCCTTCCCGTTGAGAGAGACCCATGTGCGGGGTCTCGCGCTGGATTATTCCCAGGAACCGAGGTGTAGGGTGGGCAAACGGTTCTTGGTTTGCCCACCGCGGCGGTAGGCAGATTGAGCCTGCCCACCCTACCTGGAGCGGTCGTTTCATTGATAGGTTCAAGGGTAGGGTAGGGTAGGGTCGGTTCGGCAGGGCTCGGCTCAGATCCCGCGCTTGAAGGCGTTGCGGCCGGGGAAGATGGCCTTGGCACCCAGTTCCTCCTCGATCTTCAGCAGGCGGTTGTACTTGGCGATGCGGTCGGAACGGCTCAGGGAGCCGGTCTTGATCTGGCCTGTGCCGATGGCGACCGCGAGGTCGGCGATGGTGGTGTCCTCGGTCTCGCCGGAGCGGTGGGAAACCACGGCGGTGTAGCCGGCGGCCTGGGCCATGCGGATGGCTTCGATGGTCTCGGTCAGGGTGCCGATCTGGTTGACCTTGATGAGGATGGAGTTAGCGATGCCCTTGTCGATGCCTTCCTTGAGGATCTTGGGGTTGGTGACGAACAGATCGTCGCCGACCAGTTGGACCTTGTCGCCCAGGCGCTCGGTCATTAGCTTCCAGCCGTCCCAGTCGCCTTCCGCCATGCCGTCCTCGATGCTGAGGATGGGGTACTTGGCGGTCCAGCCGGCGAAGTATTCGACGAATTCGGCGGGGCTGAAGCGCTTGCCTTCCGATTCCAGCACGTAGGCGCCGTTCTGGAAGAATTCCGAGCTGGCCACGTCCAGACCCAGGTAGATGTCGACGCCGGGCTTGTAGCCGGCCTTCTCGATGGCTTCCAGGATCACGCCGATGGCGGATTCATTGGAGGGCAGGTTGGGGGCGAAGCCGCCTTCGTCACCCACGGTGGTGGCCATGTTGCGGTCGTGCAGCACCTTCTTGAGGCTGTGGAACACCTCGGTGCCGTAGCGCAAGGCCTCGCGGAAGGTCGGGGCACCCACCGGCAGGATCATGAATTCCTGCATGTCGACGCTGTTGTCGGCGTGGGCGCCGCCGTTGATGATGTTCATCATGGGCACCGGCAGGCGGAATTCGCCGCTGGTGTTGAGCAGCTGGTACAGCGGCTTGCCGGCGGTCTTGGCGACCGCGTGGGCGTTGGCCATGGACACCGCCAGCAGGGCGTTGGCGCCCAGCCGAGCCTTGTTGTCGGTGCCATCCAGCTCGATCATGCGCTGGTCCAGGCCGGCCTGGTCTTCGGCTTCCCGTCCCAGCACCGCGGAGCGGATCTCGGTCTTGACGTTGTCGACCGCCTTCAGCACGCCCTTGCCCAGGTAACGGCTCTTGTCGCCGTCACGCAATTCGATGGCTTCGCGCGAGCCGGTGGAGGCGCCGGAGGGCACCATGGCGGAGCCGATGGCGCCGGAATCCAGCAGGACTTCGGCTTCGATGGTGGGATTGCCGCGGGAGTCGAGGACTTCGCGGGCACGGACGTCGACGATTTTGCTCATGGTTCTACCTGTTGTGGTGAAGTGAATGTCGCAGTAAGGGTTGGGGATCAGACGAAGCCGCGGCTTTTCACAGCCTGGTCGATGGCCATCAGGGTTTCCAGCAAGGGACGTATGCGGTCCAGGGGCCAGGCGTTGGGGCCGTCGCTCAGAGCTTTGTCCGGGTCGGGATGGGTCTCCATGAAGATGCCGTCCACCCCTACCGCCGCCGCCGCCTTGGCCAGGGCCGGCACGAATTCGCGCTGGCCGCCGGAGCAGGTCCCCTGGCCGCCGGGCTGCTGTACCGAATGGGTGGCGTCGAACACCACCGGGCAGCCGGTGTCCCGCATCACCACCAGGGAGCGCATGTCGGAAACCAGGGTGTTGTAGCCGAAGGAGACGCCGCGCTCGCAGACCATGATTTGGTCGTTGCCGGTGGCCAGGGCCTTGTTGGCGACGTTCTTCATGTCCCAGGGAGCCATGAACTGGCCCTTCTTGATGTTGACCGGCTTGCCCAGCCGCGCCACGGCCTGGATGAAATTGGTCTGGCGGCACAGGAAGGCCGGCGTCTGCAGCACGTCCACCACGGCGGCAACCTCGGCCAGCGGCGTGTCCTCGTGGACATCGGTGAGGACCGGCACACCGATCTGCCGTTTCACCTTGGCCAGGATTTCCAGTCCCGCTTCCAGGCCGGGGCCGCGGAAGGTCTCGTGGGAGGAGCGGTTGGCCTTGTCGAAGGACGACTTGTAGATGAAGGGGATGCCCAGTTCGGCGGTCAGCTCCTTCAGGATGCCGGCGGTATCCAGGGCCAGCTGCTCGCTCTCGATGACGCAGGGGCCGGCGATCAGGAAGAAGGGCCGGTCCAGGCCAGCTTCGAATCCGCAGAGTTTCATGCTTCGGTCTTCTCGGAATGCTGGCGGGCGGCGCGGACAAAGCCGGCGAACAGGGGGTGGCCGCTGCGCGGGGTGGAGGTGAATTCCGGATGGAACTGGCAGGCCAGGAACCAGGGATGATCGGGGATCTCGATCATCTCCACCAGGCGGCCGTCGATGGATTTGCCGGAGATGCGCATGCCGGCGTCCTCCAGCCGCTTCTGGTAGGAGTTGTTGAACTCGTAGCGGTGGCGGTGGCGCTCGGTGATGACGTCCTTGCCGTACTGCTGATGGGCCAGGGAGTTGGCGATCAGCCGGCATTTCTGGCCGCCGAGGCGCATGGTGCCGCCCAGGTCGGAATCGGCGCTGCGCTGCTCCACCTGGCCGGATTCGTCCTGCCACTCGGTGATCAGGGCGATGACGGGGTGGGGCGAGGTGGGCAGGAACTCGGTGCTGTGGGCGCCTTCCAGCCTGGCCACGTTGCGGGCGAACTCGATGACCGCCACCTGCATGCCCAGACAGATGCCCAGGTAGGGAATCTTCTTTTCCCGGGCATATTTGACGGTGGCGATCTTGCCCTCGACGCCCCGTTCGCCGAATCCGCCGGGCACCAGGATGGCGTCCACCCCCTCCAGGGCGGCGGTGCCCTTGTCCTCGATGCTTTCCGATTCGATGAACTTGATCCTGACCTTGGTGCGGTTGCTGATGCCGGCGTGGGCGAGGGCCTCGGTGAGCGACTTGTAGGCGTCGGAATGGTTGACGTACTTGCCCACCATGGCGATGGTGACTTCGGCTTCCGGGTTCTCCAGCGCGTTGACCACCGCCTTCCATTCCGAGAGATCTGCGGGCGGCACGTCGAGCCGGAGCTTGCGCACCACGATGTTGTCCAGGCCCTGGTCGTGCAGCAGCATGGGGATGCGGTAGATGGAATCGGCGTCCACCGCCGAGATGACCGCGTCCTCGTGAACGTTGGTAAACAACGCGATCTTGCGGCGTTCGCCCACCGGCATCGCCTTTTCCGAGCGGCAGATCAGCACGTCGGGCTGGATGCCGATGGTGCGCAGTTCCTTCACCGAATGCTGGGTGGGCTTGGTCTTGAGTTCCCCGGCGCTGGCGATGTAGGGCAGCAGGGTCAGGTGGATGAACAGGGTCTTGTCTTCCCCCAGGTCCACCCGCATCTGGCGGATGGTCTCCAGGAAGGGCAGCGACTCGATGTCGCCGACGGTGCCGCCGATCTCGATCAGGGCCACGTCGTAGCCTTCCGCGCTGAGGCGGATCACCCGCTTGATCTCGTCGGTGATGTGGGGGATGACCTGAACCGTGGCGCCCAGGTATTCGCCGCGCCGTTCCTTGCGGATCACATTCTCGTAGATCTGGCCGGCGGAGCAGCTGTTGACCCGCTGCATGGTGGTGTTCAGAAACCGCTCGTAATGGCCCAGGTCCAGGTCGGTCTCGGCGCCGTCCTCGGTGACGAACACCTCGCCGTGCTGAAACGGGCTCATGGTGCCGGGATCCACGTTGATGTAGGGATCCAGCTTGGTCATGGTCACGCTCAATCCGCGTGCCTCCAGGATGGCGGCCAGCGAAGACGCGGCGATGCCTTTGCCGAGGGAGGAAACCACCCCGCCGGTGATGAAGATGTATTTGGTCATGGAATGCGAGCGCTCCGGCTTACCGACTGAGGCCAGTGAGGCGACGGGGCACCGCAGGGGGCTGCGGACGGTCCGGCGCTCCGGCAGGGGCTCCGTGAAAAAGCCGGCATTTTACCCGACCCAGGCGGCGGCGTCATCGGCTAGATTCGCCAAATGGCTCGCGCACCCGATGGGGCCGGTGCGGCCAGGGAATACGGCTGGGTCTGGCCGAATGGGGAACATGGTTTGGAGGATGCCGTCCCGGAATGGGTGATGTCGCCCGGACCGAGCCGCCATCATCCGGGAGACCGGAACGTTGTCGCCGGGTCAGATTCCGAGCAGTGAAGGTCCCCAGTCGCTCTGCTGATTCCACCGCCGGATCCATTCCGGTATTTCAGCGGCGGGCATGGGGCGGGCGATTCCGTAACCCTGCGCCATGTCGCATCCAAGCTGCAGCAGGCGGGCGCCGTGGAAGGCCGTTTCGACGCCTTCGGCGACGGATTTGAGTCCGAATGCGCGGCTCAGGCCGATCACGCCCTGGACGATGGCGAGATCGCCCTCGTCCTCGAGCATGTCCCGGACGAAGGATTGGTCGATTTTCAGGACCACTGCGGGCAAGTGGCGCAGATAGGTCAACGACGAATAGCCCGTTCCGAAATCGTCGAGGGCAAATCCGATCCCCAAGTCCTTGCAGGCCTGGATCACCACGGAGATGTAATTGATATCCTGCAGCGCCGCGGTTTCCACGATCTCAAATTCGAACCGGCCCCTCTGGAGGTTTGGATATCGGGCAACCAACGCCTTGAGGGAGTCGATGAAATCGTTCGCCTGCAGGCTTTCTGCCGTGACGTTGACGCTGATCTCCAGATCCAGTCCAAGCTCCGCCCACGCCGCCGCTTGCCGAAATCCCTCGGTCATGACCCAGCGGTCCAGTTTTAGGGTCAGCGGATGCCCGCTGATCAGAGGCAGAAATTCGCCGGGGAAAACCAGGCCTCGTTCGGGATGATTCCAGCGGACCAGCGCCTCGACCCCGACCACCGCGCCTGACCGCAGGTCGATTTTCGGTTGGTAGTGGAGCTCGAATTCCCGGTTCTCCAGCGCCAACTGGATTTCCGTCACAGTTTCGGTTTCGGTGTCAGGCTGGGAATCGATGACGTCGTCGTAAATGACGAGGCGGCTCTTGCCCAGGCGTTTTGCCCGATACATAGCCTGATCGGCATGCCGCAGCAGACTGTCCGGGTCAGAGTCGTCCAGCGGGTAGAGGGTGACGCCGATGCTGGCAGAGATCTGGACATTGCCTTCTGCCAAAGGCCAGGGCTCGCCGATCCGTTCCAGCAGCCGCTGCAAAATCACCCGGCAGTCTTCCATTTGTTCCAGGTCCTGCAACAGCAGCACGAATTCATCGCCTCCCAGGCGCGCAACCGTGTCTTCCTCCCGGAGCACCGAACTGATCCGGCTGGCGACCTCGATCAGCAGAAGATCTCCCAAGGCATGCCCGAACTGGTCATTGACCGGCTTGAACCCGTCCAGATCCAGGTAGCCGACGGCCAATATTTGTTTCAGGCGCCGGGCATGGGCGATGGCCTGATTCATGCGATCGATCAGCAAGGCCCGATTCGGCAAGCCGGTGAGCAGGTCGAAATAGGCCATGTATTCCAGTCTTTCCTCGCGCGCCTTGAGCAGCGAGATATCCAGGGTCGCTCCGATGTAACTGGTGACGTTGCCGGCGGAATCGCGCACCGACGAGATCGTCAGCCATTCCGGAAAGATTTCTCCATTCTTCCTGCGGTTCCAGATCTCGCCGCTCCAGGTTCCGGAGTTCAATAACGACGCCCATAGCCCCGCATAAAACTCTGGAGTATGCCTGCCGGATTTCAGCAGCCTGGGGTTTTTTCCGAGGACTTCCTCCCGGCTGTATCCGGTCGATCGCGTGAACGCACAGGGCAAGATCTCGAAAATCCGCTTGACAACTGGCTCTTGAAGAGATCTGCTGATGGCTTTTTCGCCTTGAAGGAAACCGTCTGATGTCGACCGTCAACCTGCTGGAACACCTGAGTACACTGC
>Ga0233425_10002323_pt1 | contig 37948 bp, 39 predicted proteins | sample Watercolumn_Towu_2_FD_181712 | JGI IMG/M metagenome (GOLD analysis project Ga0233425, IMG submission 181712) | Freshwater microbial communities from Lake Towuti, South Sulawesi, Indonesia - Watercolumn_Towuti2014_140_MG | ecosystem: Environmental > Aquatic > Freshwater > Lake | place... | reverse complement strand
GCTGAACGGCACCATCGCGGGGCCCGAAGCCTCGATCGAGCGGGTGCTGGCCGGCATCCGCGCCCTGCCGGGCTTCGCCGGGCTGGACGTCAAATACGCCACGGCGGCGGCCATGCCGTTCCACCGTCTGAAGGTGCGGATCAAGCCCGAGATCGTCACCATGGGCCAGCCCGAGCTCGACACCCTGGACGCCGGTACCTATGTCGCCCCCGCCGACTGGAACGCCCTGATCGCCGACCCCGGGACGATCGTGATCGACACCCGCAACGACTATGAGGCCGCCGTCGGCGCCTTCGAGGGCGCCATCCAGCCAAATACGCGGGCGTTTCGCGACTTCCCCGACTGGTTCCGGACCGAGGGCCGGGCCCTGCTGGACGGGCCGAACCCGCCGAAGGTGGCCATGTACTGCACCGGCGGCATCCGCTGCGAGAAGGCCACGGCGTTTCTGAAGGCCGAGGGGGTGCAGGACGTCTTCCACCTGCAGGGCGGCATCCTGCGCTATCTGGAGACCACGCCCGAGGCCGACAGCCTGTGGCGGGGCGAATGTTTCGTCTTCGACGAGCGGGTCGCGGTCGGCCACGGCCTGACCCCGGGCAGCCACAGCCTGTGCCGCGGTTGCCGCATGCCGGTCAGCGAGGAAGGACGGAGGTCCCCGCGCCATGTTGAGGGCGTCGCCTGCGACCGTTGCGCCGACCAGCGGACCGAGGCGGACCGGGCGCGCTATCTGGAGCGCGCGAAACAGGTGGAGATGGCGGAGCGGCGCGGAGTGGCGCACATCGGCGCGGTTCAGGCGCCGCCCGGGGACTGACCTACTGGTCCTCGTCGAATTTGCGTTCGACCAGATCGGCGAGCGCCGCCACGGCGGCCTCGGCTTCCGGCCCCTCGCCGACGATCTCGATGCCGCAGCCGTTGCCGGCGCCCAGCATCAACAGACCCATGATCGACAGGGCGTTCACCGTGACCCCGTCGCGGGTGACGTGGATTTCCGCGTCGAAGCTGGAGGCCAGCTTGACGAATTTGGCCGAGGCGCGGGCGTGCAGGCCCCGGGTGTTGCAGATGTTCGCCGTGGCCGTGACGGTCATTTTTCGCCCTGAAGCACCCAGCTGGCGACGGAGATGTATTTGCGGCCGGCGTCCTGTGCGTGGGCCACGCAGGACTCCAGCGGCTCGCGGCCTCGCACGCTGGCCAGTTTGATCAGCATGGGAAGGTTCAGCCCGGCGATGACCTCGGCGTGGGTCTCTTCCATCACCGAAATGGCCAGGTTCGAGGGGGTGCCGCCGAACATGTCGGTCAGCAGGATGACGCCGTCGCCGTCGTTGACGGCGTTGGCGGCGTCGACGATGTCGCGCCGGCGGCGCTCCATGTCGTCCTCGGGGCCGATGCAGATGGCCGCGACCCCGCGCTGGGGGCCCACGACGTGCTCCATGGCCGCCAGAAATTCCGAGGCCAGTCCCCCGTGGGTGACAATCACCAGCCCGATCATGAAGGCATTACCAAAGCTCGCGCCCCGCGTCCGGCGGCCCTTCTGAGCTCGCCGCAAGCCGGGCGGAATAGCCCAAGTCCGCGTCGGGTTAAAGCGGGCTGGTCAGCAGTGTGACCTTTTCGACCGCGGAGGGTTCGAATCCGCACAGCCGCACCAGCGGCAAGGCAACGCCCGCGATGACGGTTTCGGCGGCCTCGGGAAGCCGTTCAACGGGGTCCGCCGACAGCTCGACCGCCAGCACCAGCCGGACCAGATCCAGGGCGCAGGCCGGGACGACGCCGACCCCCCGCGCCTCGATACGACCGGCGATCGTGGTCGGACAGGTCGCATAGAGCGCGCCGCCCGAGGCGAAGACATGGGCGTAGTCGTCCGCAACCAGCCGCCAGCCCTGACCGATCAGCCGCAGGGCCAGGTCGCTCTTGCCCGCGCCCGAAGGGCCGGTGATGAGGACGCCGCGCCAGCCCGAGGCGGGGGTCCAGCGCGCCGCGACCGTGCCGTGCAGGGGCTGGTCGCTCATCCGCGGCGCCCGATGGAGGCCGCCGGCAAGGCGACCTCGAAGCGGGCCCCGACGACCGCGCCGTGCTCGTCGGTCCGGTTTTCCGCCCGGATGGCGCCGCCGTGGGCCTCGACGATCTGGCGCGCGATGGACAGGCCCAGGCCGGAATTGGCCCCGAAGGCCGTGCCCTTGGGCCGCGAGGTGTAGAACCGCTGGAAGACCGTTTCCAGATTCTCGGGGGGAATGCCGGGGCCGTCGTCGTCGATCCGGACGCGGGCGGGACGATCGGGATCGCTCGCGTCGAGGAACTGGGTCACCCGCACCCCGCCGTCGGGCGGGCTGAACGAGCGGGCGTTGTCGATCAGATTGCGGAACACCTGCCCCAGCGGCCCGTCGCGGCCGACGACAAGGATGTGGTCGCCCGCCGGCGTCTCGAAGGCGACGCGCGGTTCGCCGGGCTTCCGCCCCGCCTCGTAGACGCCGACGATCTCGGTCAGCAGGGTCGTCAGGTCGATGGTCCGGGGCCGGTCGCGGGCCAGTTCGGCGTCCAGACGCGAGGCGTTGGAGATGTCGGTGATCAGCCGGTCCAGCCGCCGCACGTCCTGTTGCAGCAGGGCCGTCAGCTTCTCGCGCTGGGCCTCGGTCTTGACCAGCGGGAGGGTCTCCAGCGCCGAGCGGATCGAGGTCAGGGGGTTCTTGATCTCGTGCGAGACGTCGGCGGCGAACCGTTCGATGGCGTCCATGCGGTCCGACAGGGTCTCGGTCATGGTCTCCAGCGAGCGGGCCAGATCGCCGATCTCGTCCTTGCGGCCTTCGAGGTCGGGCAGGGAGATGGCGCGGGCGCGCTGCAGCCGGACCTCGTCCGCCGCCGCCGACAGCCGCATGACGGGACGGGCCACAAACAGGTGCATCAGCAGCGACCCCAGAAGGTTCACGGCCAGGGCCACCAGGGCGAAGGGCATAAGGGCGCGGCGCTGCGCGTCCAGGGTCTCGTCGACGTCGCCGGCCTCCAGCGTCAGCACGCCCAGAACCTGCTGGACGTGGCGCACGGGGATGGAGACGGACACGACCCGGTCGCCGCTTTCGGACCGGCGCTGACTGGCCTGGACCTCGCCATCGAGCGCCGCCTCGACCTCGGCGGCCAGGGCGGCGCGGGCCCGCTCGACGGCGGCCTCGTTGCGGCCTTCGCGGGCGGGATCGGGCTGGACCGGCGGACTGCCCGCAGGCCGGGCGGGCGGGAGGGCCTGCCCCGGGATGATCTCGGTCACCGCATAGCTGTCGGCGACCAGCAGGCCGTCGATGTCAAACAGCCGGGCGCGCTGGCCCGCGGGGATGAAGTTGTCCCGCAGCAGCAGGGGCGCCTTCTCGACGTTGAACTGCGGGTTGGGCTCGCCGACCGTGTATTCCTTGTCGGCCAGCACATTGGCCAGCAGTTCCGCCTGGGCCTGCAGCGTCTCCTGCCGCGCCTCGATCAGGCCGCGCTGCCATTCGTTCAGCAGCAGCGCCCCGACGAAGAGGATCAGCAGGCTGAGCAGGTTCAGCGCCAGGATCAGACCGCCGAGCCGCGACCCCCCGAAGCGTTTCAGCGGGCGGCGCGGTTCGTCGTCTCCCGGCGGGAGCGGATCAGCTTTCGCGATAGCGGTATCCAACGCCATACAGGGTCTCGATGGCGTCGAACTCGGGGTCGACAACCCGGAACTTCTTCCGCATCCGTTTGACGTGGCTGTCGATGGTGCGGTCGTCGACATAGACCTGATCGTCGTAGGCGGCGTCCATCAGGTTGTCGCGGCTCTTCACGAAGCCGGGACGCTGGGCCAGGGCCTGAAGCAGCAGGAATTCGGTGACGGTCAGCTTGACCGGCTTGCCGTCCCAGGTGCTCTCGTGGCGGGCCGGGTCCATCGACAGCTTGCCGCGCTTGATGGCCTTGGAGGAGTTTTCGCCCGAGGGCTCGGGCTCGCCGCCGTCCGCGCCGGTCCGGCGCAGCAGGGCCTTGACCCGTTCGATCAGCAGCCGCTGGCTGAAGGGTTTGTGGATGTAGTCGTCGGCGCCGAGGTTGAAGCCGAGGATTTCGTCGATCTCCTCGTCGCGCGAAGTCAGCATGATGACCGGGATCTGCGAGGTCTGGCGCAGGCGGCGCAGCACCTCCATCCCGTCCATGCGGGGCATCTTCACATCCAGAATGGCCAGATCCGGCGGATTGGCTTCCAGCGCCTCGAGCCCGGCGGCCCCGTCGTGCCAGGCGATGACCTTGTGGCCGTGGCTTTCCAGCGCCAGCGAGACGGAGGCGACGATATTCTCGTCGTCGTCGACCAGGGTGATGTTGGCCAAAGGCGGTCTCCTTGCAGGCTTTCGTTCGTCGTTCGCAGTCTCAACGCACGGCAAGCGTTACCGTTCTAATCCATCATTGTCCGGGGCCGGTCGACCGAAAACCCGGATGGCAAGGCCCTAGATGGGCCGCATCGCCACAATTGACAACGAAACCCCGCCTTAAAGCCTTGGCGCCATCATGGGCGCGAACAGTTAGAGCGTTTTGATGGCCGGCTCCGTCCACTACGAAGTTTACATCCGGAAGACGGCGCCCGCGCCATGGGCGCTCCAGATGGCGACGGAGGACCGCGCCATCGCGATCCAGACGGCCGAGGACATGCTGGCGGACAGCCGCGCGGCGGCCGTGCGCGTGACGAAGGAAACCCTCGATCCTGACACCATGGAGTTCGCCAGTTCGACGGTCCTGACCCGCGGCGCGCCCGAGGTGCGGCACAAGCGGGTCGTGCCCGAGACCGAGAGCGGCCCCCGCTGCAACGGCCCGCAGGACTTCTATACGCCCCAGGCCCGCGAGCTGATCGGCCGGGTGCTGGAGGACTGGCTGGCGCGTCAGGGGGTGACCGCCTTCGAACTGCTGCACCGCCCCGACCTCGCCGAAAAGCTGGAGGCCTCGGGCGTCGAGCTGCAGCACGCCATCCAGAAGGTGGCCGTGCCCGAAAGCCAGGCCGTGGGCCAGCCTGTCCACGATCTGGTCCGCCACTATCAAAAGCTGGCCGACAGGGCGATCGAACGGGTCATCGCCGCGGGCCGGCGCGGCCAGTTCCCCAGCCTGGAAAACCATTCGCTCGCCGATCTGGCGCACCGTCTGGCGGGTCAGGCCGACCGGGCCTTCATCATGGGCGGGGTCATATCCTGCGCGGTGACGGGGATCCGGGGCGGCCGGGCGAGGCTGGACAGGCTGATGGACCTGGCCGACCGCGCGCCCATGGAGGGGCCGCCGCGCGCCATGGTGCTGGTGCCCATCGAACAGCTGCTGTGCGAAATGCTGGCGGCGCGCACCAATCTGACCGACATCCTCGGGCCCGCGCTCGATCAGGGGGCTTCGCTGGCCGCCGTGGTGCGGATGGTGGCCCCCAACGAGATCGCCGCCCTGATCCGGCAGGACGCCCGGATGGCGCTGCAGATGCCCAATGTCGACGGTCCCGCCGCCCGGCTGGGGGCGCGGCTCGAGGCGGGCGAATTCCCCCTGCTGGCCTCGGCCCTGGCGCGGATGGTGCTGCGCGAGCTGATGAGCCCGCGGCGCCTGCGCCCCAACGACGCCGCCGGCGAGATCGACATCCTGCGCACCCTGGCCATGGCGCTGACCGTCACCGCCGGCCGCCTGCTGACGCTGGAAGAGGTTCAGAACGCCTTCAACGAGCGCTCCAAGGCCATCGTCACCGCCGATTTCGTCGCCGCCTACGCCAGGACCTGCACCACGGTGCTGTGCGAGGCCGAGGCCCTGACCCGTCTGTGCGAGAACGTCACCGGCACGGCCAACAAACGGTCGGCGGCCCGCTGGCTGTCCGCCTGCGTCGGCTCGCTGCGGTTCGAGACCGAGATGCGCGCCAACGCCGTCGGCCAGACGGCGGCGCAGAAACTGGGCGTGCTGGCCAGCCTGCAGCGATCCGTGCACGCGTGCGGCCTCAACGAGCGCGACGATGAAGAGATTTCCGCCGCCATCGGCACGGTCGGCGGCGCGGTCGAGAGCGAGGCCAGGATCGTGATGATGCTGGCGCGGTCGCCCGCGCCCCTGCCCCAGAAGCTGTCGGTGCTGCTGCGCATGGCGGCGGGCGAGACGGCGCCCATGGGACCGGCCGCCGACCGGGCGAAGATCGAGGCCATCAAACTGTTCCGCGCCCCGGAGGCTCGCGCCACACTGTCGGCGACGCCGGAAGCCCTGGCCCCCCTCAAGGGGCTGATGAAGGCCGCCGGCCTGGCCGCCTGATCTCAGTCAAAAATATCGAAGATGCTGTCGCGCTTCTTCTTCTTGTAGCGGTAGTCGTCGTCGTCGCGGCTGCGGTAGCGTTCGTCGCGATAGGCCGGCTGCGAGCCCCACGGCTGCTGCGGCGCGGGCTGCGGCGGATAGGGCTGCGGCGGCGCGGCCTGGGGCGCGGAGGCGCGGCCTTCCTCGGTGGCCGAGGCCATCAGCTTCTCCAGCTCGCCCCGGTCCAGCCAGACGCCGCGGCAGCTGGGGCACATGTCGAACTGCACCCCGCCGCGTTCCAGCGTCTGCATGGCGGCGTTGTCGTTCGGGCACATCAAGAGCGGCATGGGCGTCTCCATTCAACGGGTCTGCCGATAGAGCTAGGGCGCGCCCTGGGTTCCGCCAACGCGGCGAAGGGCCGCGCCGACCTCAGCTCGCCGGCGCGCCGCCGCCCGCTGCGATCCAGGCGTCGACCTGGTCCTCCAGCACCTCCAGCGGCACCGAGCCCGAGCCCAGCACCACCGAGTGGAAGTCGCGGACGTCGAATTTCGGCCCCAGCGCGGCCTCGGCCCGGGCGCGAAGCTCGCGGATCTTCAACTCGCCGATCTTGTAGCTGGTCGCCTGACCGGGGTTGGTGATGTAGCGCTCGACCTCCTTGACGATGTCGCGCTCGCTGAGCAGCGAGTTGCGCTGGAAATATTCGATCGCCTGTTCCCGGCTCCAGCGTTTCGCGTGCAGCCCCGTGTCGGTGACCAGCCGCACCGCCCGCCACAGCTCCAGCGACAGGCGGCCGAAGTCCGAATACGGGTCCGGATAATAGCCCATCTCCTTCCCCAGCCGTTCGGCGTACAGGCCCCAGCCCTCGGCGTATGCGCCATAGCCGCCGAAGCGCCGGAAGCGGGGCATGCCCTCGATCTCCTGGGCGTAGGCGATCTGGAAATGGTGGCCCGGCGCGCCCTCGTGATAGCTGATGGCCTCGATCTGGGGCTTCAGCACCTGGGTCATGTCGGAAAGGTTGACGTAGTAGATGCCCGGGCGCGACCCGTCCGGCGCCGGCGAATTGTAGAAGGCGACCGAGGCCGTCGCCTCGCGCCACGGCTCGACCGACCGCACCTCCAGCGCCGCCTCGGGCAGGTCGTGGAACCAGCGCGGGGCGTCCCTCATCACCTGCGCGATGAAGGCGCGGGAGTCGGTCAGGTACTGCTCCTTGCCCTCGGGCGTGTTCGGATACTGGAACCGCGGGTCCGTCTTGATGAAGGCGAAGAAGTCCTGCAGCGAGCCGGTGAAGCCGACGGCGGCCTTGATGACCTCCATCTCGGCCTGGATGCGCGCCACCTCGGCCAGACCGGTCTCGTGAATCTGGTCCGCCGTCAGATCGGTGGTGGTCGAGAGCTGGAGCCGGGCGTTGTAGAAGGCCTCGCCGTCGGGCAGCCGCCAGACGCCGCCGTCGCGGTCCGGCATGGCCGCGGCCAGCGCCTGAACCTCGGCCAGGGCCGCCAGCACGCCCTCATAGCCGCGCTTCCATTCGCCGGTCAGGGCCGCGCGGCCCTCGGCCAGCAGCCGGTCCTTCGTCGCCTGATCGGCGTCCAGGCCCGCGACCTTCTTCTGGAAATCGGCCCAGACCGGGTTGTCGGCGCCGCCGTCGAAGGGCGCGCCGGCGATGATGTTGCGAGTGTTGGCGATCGAGGGCTCGAACACGAAATGGGGCGAAATGATCCCCTTCGACGCCCGGTCGCGCAGCTCGGCGGAAATCTCGCCCATGACGCGTTCGGCGTCGCGCAGCCGCGACACATAGGCCTCGGCGTCGGTGACGCTGCCGACGCGGTGATTGTTGATCATGAACACCGGCAGGCCCGTGGTCGGATTGCCGTTGGCGGCGAACTGATAGCCCCAGTCGCGCCAGCGGTTCGACAGCCGCGCCTGTTGCACGCCGTACTCGAACAGCCGCCACGACATCCGGCTGTCGGCGCTCAGGGTCTGCGGATTGAACTGGTCGTTCAGCTGCGCCAGCTGGCGCTCGGCCATGGCCAGGGCCCGGTCGGAGGCGGCGTCGGTGGCGTCGTCCAGCCTGTCATAGTCGGTCTTGAGGCCCAGCGAGGTCATCGACTGCGGGCTCAGCGCGATCCGTTCCTGGAACGCCTGTTCGAAGAAGGCGGCGAGGCGGGCGTCCTCGCTCTGCGCCGACGCCGCGGGCGCGTCGGTCTGGGCGAGGGCGGCGGCCGGAGCCCCCGCGAACAGGGCGACGACGGCGGCGGACGAGACGAGCAGACGGCGCATGGGAACCCCCGGAAAGACTGAGGGCGCGACCATCTCCGGTCATGGCCCGGGGTGCAAGCCTGGTCCTAGAACTGTCGCCAGCTGTCGCCCGGGTCGCGTTCGCCCGGATCGACGCTCTGCTGGCCCCAGGCGGCGACCATGAGAAGCTTGTGGCTGCGGATGCGGAACTCGCCGGTCATCGGCACGACCGCCCCCAGCGGGGCGCCGGTCCGGGGCTCGTAGAGAAAGCCCGAGAACTCGGCCACGCCGACCCGGTCGCGCCGGCTGTAGATCGACAGCTCGGGCAGGGAGACGACGTTCAGGCTCTCATTGATCGGCACCCGCATCTCGGGCAAGCCGAAGACGCGGCGCATCTGCTCAAGGGACAGGGCGCCGGCGCGCAGTTCGAACACCGCGTCGGCCTCGCCCCGGGAGGGGGCCAGGCCATACCCTGCGTCGGACAGGGCCGCGCGGATGGCGCTGACGGCGTAGGCCGAGTTCTCGGCCTGGAAATAGGCCGCGTCCACGAAGACCCGCGATCCGGCCGGGATCGGCAGGGTCAGACCCTCGACCGCGCGGTCGGCGGCGCGGGCGACCAGCAGCTGCTCGGTCGCGGTGCGCGACGGATAGGTCTCGGAGGTGGAGGCGCAGGCCGCCAGCGCCCCGGCCGCGGCGACCACGCCGATCAGGGTCCGCACGATCACCAGCTCCCGGTATTGGGCATGGAGGCCCAGGGCTCGGCGGGGGCCAGAGGCGCGCCTTCCTGCAACAGTTCGATGGAGATGCCGTCCGGGGAGCGGACGAAGGCCATGTTGCCGTCGCGCGGCGGGCGGTTGATCACAACCCCGCCGTCCATCAGACGCTGGCAGGCCGCGTAGATGTCGTCGACCCTGTAGGCCAGATGGCCGAAATTGCGCCCGCCGTCGTACGGCTGGGGGTCCCAGTTGAAGGTCAGCTCCACCTCGGGCGAGCGTTCGGCCTCGGCGCGGGCGCGGTCCGAGGGCGCGGCGAGGAAGACCAGGGTGTAGCGCCCGGCTTCGTTCTCCGCGCGGCGCGTCTCCACCAGACCCAGCAGGTCGCGGTAGAAATGCAGGGAGGCGTCCAGGTCGGTCACCCGGACCATGGTGTGCAGATAGCGCATGCGGAACGTCCGTCCTTGGGAGGCGGCGGGGAAGGAGGCGCGAAGGCGGCCTCTATAGCGACCGTTCGCCGCGATCGCGAATAACGGCCTGTTTCGGTGGATGCGCCGGCCCGCCCCGCCTGCTAGACGCGATCGCTCGGCTTTCGCCCAAGGGATCAAATGCTTCGCAAGCTCTACGACTGGGTCTTCGCCCTGGCCCGCAGCAAGCACGCCACGCCGGCGATGGCCGCCGTATCGTTCGCCGAGAGCTCCTTCTTCCCCATTCCGCCCGACGTGATGCTGGCGCCGATGATCCTGGCGCGGCCCGACCGGGCGTATTTCTACGCCACCGTCTGTACGGTCGCCTCGGTGCTGGGCGGAATACTGGGGTACGCCATCGGCTATTTCCTGACCGACGTCGGGATGATGATCCTGGCATGGCTGGGCAAGGCCGACACGTTCGAGGCGTCCAAGGCCCTGTTCCAGCAGCACGGCGCCTGGGTGATCCTGATCAAGGGCCTGACCCCGATCCCCTTCAAGCTGATCACCATCGCCTCGGGCATCTTCCAGTTCAATTTCGCCCTCTTCGTCGCCCTGTGCGTCGTGACCCGGGGGGCACGCTTCTTCGCCGAGGCCTTCATCCTCAAGCGATGGGGCCCGCCGATGCTGGAGATGGTCGAGAAGCGGCTGGCGATGTGGACCGTCATCGGTCTGGTGGTGCTGATCGGCGCCATAGCGGCGGTGAAGCTTCTCTGATCGGGCGAGCCGCATCGACGCGGCCGCCAGGCCCGGCTAGAACATCGTCCGATGAGAGGCCTTTATCGACTCCTGACGCGGTGGTGGACCGCCTTCGCCCTCGCCGCCTCGCTGGCGATGCTGGGCGCGGCGCACGCGTTCGAACGGTTCGGCGGTCTGGCGCCGTGCAACCTCTGCCTCAAGCAGCGCGAGGTCTACTGGGGCGCCGCAGCCATCGCCCTGATCGCCACCGTCTGGCATCTGGTCAGCCGCGGCAGCCGGGGAACGCCCCGTATCGCCGCCTTCCTGCTGGCCGTGGTCTTCGCCACCGGAACCATCACCGCCGTCTTCCACATGGGCGGCGAGATGAAGTGGTGGGACCTGCCCGCCACCTGTTCGGGCGGGGGCGAGGTCAATCTCGAGGGGCTGGCCGCCCTGGCCCTCGGCACGGGGCCGATCGAAAAACCCGTCTTCTGCGACGCAGTGGCATGGCGGTTCCTCGGCCTGTCCATGGCAGGATGGAACGCCCTGATCTCGGCGGCCCTCGCCGTGTTCAGCCTTCTCGCCGCCAAGAGGCCCAAGGATGCCAGAGCCCCAAGACCCTGAGCGCCCCGCAGCTGATCTGAAGGCCGACCGGCGCATTCCGCTGGCCCGGCCGGGACGCGGCGCCAGCAGGCGGCGCCGGGCCGAGATCCTGCGCGTCGACCACGCAGGCGAATACGCCGCCGTTCACATCTACCGCGCCCAGAAGGCCGTGTTCGAGGGCCGCGCCGGCAAGACGGCCCTGGCCGCCGACATGGGCGAGATGCAGGCGCAGGAGGCGGCGCATCTGGCCCGTTTCGACGCCCTGCTGAACGCCGAACGGGTGCGTCCCACGCTGATGACGCCGGTCTGGCGGCTGGCGGCCATGGCCCTGGGGACCGGCACGGCCCTGATGGGCGAGAAGGCCGCCCACGCCTGCACCGAGGCCGTCGAGAGCGTGATCGAGGAACACTACGCCGACCAGATCGCCGAGCTGCGCGACCGCGATCCGGCGCTGGCGGCGGAATTGTCGGTGTTCCGCGACGAGGAACTGGCCCACCACGACCATGCGGTCGAACACGGCGCTCGCGAGGCTCCCGGCTACGGCCTGCTCAGCGCGGCCATCAAGGCCGGGTGCCGTGTGGCCATAAAGATCAGCGAAAAGGTCTGACCGCACGCCCGGGTTGCGATCCTCAGCCCCGCGGGCATTATATCAGCGATCAAAGTTCCACAGGAGTTCCTGGTGTTCCTCCCCGTCCTGTTCGCTTCCGCCCTGATCCTGCAGCAGGTTCCCCCTGCCGCCCGGACCGCCGCTCCCGCGCCGGCGACGGCCCGGACGCCCGCTGAGACCGATCAGGTCGCCGCCCTGCCGCCCGTGGATGTGGCCGGGGCGCCCGTCCAGCCGACCGTCACCTGCCGCATGGAGCCCGTCACCGGATCTCGCTTCGGCCGCCGCGTTTGCCGCAACAGCGTGCAGACCGCCGAGGACGCCGCCGCCAGCCGCGAGATGCTGCGCCGCATCCAGGGCGCGCGTACGCCGGACGGCTGACCCCTCAGGGTCTGCGGGACTCCAGGTCGAAGGCCAGCAGCAGGGTCCGCTGCCGCCGGTTGTCATTGTCGTCCGACAGAATGTAGAGGCGCGTCCCCGAGGCGCTCGACACGGCCGCCACGCCCTCGAAATTGTCCGCCGCCGACGGCAGGCTGAGGCTCACCAGCACAGCGCCCGTCGCGCCTGACCGGTCCATGCGCCGCACGCGCGCGCGCATGTCGAAGGGCTCGCGATACAGGCGTTCGACCACGAACCAGCCGTCGCCCGCCGGGTCGCGGTCCATGCCGGCGACCCGCCAGTCGGAGACCGCCGGGGGGATCGCCGGCGGCGCCATGACCTCGGTGCAGCGCGCGGGCGTGCAATCCCACACGCCGCCGGCTTCCGCCGCGGCGCGCAGGCCTCCCGGCCCGGTCGCCAGCGCTTCCAGTCCGTCGTTGCCGGGCGCGACCGGGGGAACCGCCAGCGGCGTCGGCGTGTCCTTCAGGGCGCCGAGCGGCCCGTACGACCACAGGCGCGGCGTCTGTTCGAAGCCGATCACCAGGTCGCCGCCTGCCGTGATCGCCAGGCTTTCGGCGTCGCCGTCCGCCTTGGTCGGGAAGGCGCGCCCGTCTTCGGCCGTCAACGGGCGCAGCCGCAGGTCGGACAGTCCCGTCAGGCGGCCGCGCCGGTCGAACGCCGGCCGCCCGCGCACCAGATCGCCCGCATCGGTGACCGCGACCAGATCGCCGTCCGCCAGCTTCAGGTCCGACAGACCGTGCAGCCGGCCGCCGCGCGGTGCGATGATCTGGACCCCGCCCGCGAAGCGCACGCCCGGCGCCAGTCGGACGCCGCCGGGCAGGCCCAGGCCGACGGCGCGGATTTCGCCCGAAACGGGGGTCCAGCCGTCCGGGGCGCCCCGCCATGGTTCGGAGACGACGCCCGCGCTTGCGCAGGCGCCCAGCAGCATTGTCAGGCAGACGGCGGCGAGCCGCCTCACGCCGCCTTCCGGCGTCGGCCCGAGGCGACGGCCTTGGGCTCGGCCTCGAACAGGGCGGCGAGGTTCTCGACCATGGCCCCGGCCAGCTGTTCGACATCGACGATGGTGACGGCCCGGCGGTACCAACGGGTCACGTCATGGCCGATGCCGATGGCCATCAGCTCGACCGGCGACCGGGTCTCTATCTCGGCGATGACCTGACGCAGGTGTTTGTCCAGATACAGGGCCGCATTGGCCGACTGGGTGGAATCGTCGACGGGCGAGCCGTCCGAAATCACCATCAGGATGCGCCGCGACTCGGTGCGGGCCAGCAGCCGCTCGTGAGCCCAGGTCAGGGCCTCGCCGTCGATGTTTTCCTTCAGCAGCCCCTCGCGCATCATCAGGCCGAGGCTCTTCTTCGCCCGGCGCCAGGGCGCGTCGGCCGACTTGTAGATGATGTGGCGCAGGTCGTTCAGACGGCCCGGATTGGCGGGCTTGCCCGCCGTGATCCACGCCTCGCGCGACTGGCCGCCCTTCCACGCGCGGGTGGTGAAGCCCAGAATCTCGACCTTGACGCCGCAACGCTCCAGCGTCCGCGCCAGAATGTCGGCGCAGACCGCCGCCACCATGATCGGCCGCCCGCGCATCGAGCCGGAATTGTCCAGCAGCAGGGTCACGACCGTGTCGCGGAACGGGCTCTCGCTCTCGGCCTTGAAGCTCAGCGGACTGGTGGGGTCCGTGATGATGCGGGTCAGGCGGGCGGTGTCCAGCACCCCCTCTTCCAGATCGAAATGCCAGCTGCGGTTCTGCTGCGCCATCAATCTCCGTTGAAGCTTGTTGGCCAGCCGCGAGACCACCGACGACAGGGCCGTCAGCTGCTGGTCCAGCAGGGCGCGCAGCCGCTCCAGCTCGTTCGGGTCGCACAGGTCGGCGGCGTCCACCACCTCGTCGAAGGCGGTGGTGAAGACGCGGTAGGCGTCGACCGCGCGGCCGTCGTCCATGGTCTGCTGGCGATTGGGCAGGGAGCCCTCATTGACGTCGGGGCCGTCGTCCGAGGCCTCCCCGTCGGGATCGCCCGGGGCGCCGTCCGGGCGACTGTCGCGGTCCTCGCCCTGATCCTTGTCGTCGGTCGAGCCGTCCATGGACTGGCCCTCGCCGCCGCCGGCGTCCTCTTCCTCGTCCTGATCGTCCGCCGCGTCCGGATCCTGCGAATCCGGCTCCTCGTCGCCCTGGTCGTCCGAGGCGTCGTCGCCGCGGCCGTCGCCGGGATCGAGATCCAGCGCCCGCAGCACGTCCTTCAGCCGTTCGGCGAAGGCCGTCTGGTCCCCCGCCACCTCGGCCAGCGCATTGAGCTTTTCGCCCGCCTTGTCCTCCAGCGCCGTGCGGACGAGATCCAGCATGGCGCCGGCCCCGTCGGGCGCGCGCTGTCCGGTCAGCCTTTCGCGCACCAGCAGGGCCACGGCCTCGGGCAGTGGCACCCGCTCCGCGTCGGCGCGCAGGCCCCCCATCTTCTCCAGACGGGTCAGCAGGGCGGCGTTCATATTGGCCCGGACCCCGGCCAGCGAGGTCGAACCCACGGCCTCGACGCGCGCCTGCTCCACGGCCTCGAACACATCGGCGGCGCGCGTGTCGGCGGGCCGCAGACGCGCGTGCAGGCCTTCGTCGTGATTGGCGAGACGCAGGGCCAGCCGATCGGCCTGACCGCGCAGGGCGGCGTTGCCGTTCGGCCCCGGATCCCGCACCGGATGGGGCAGGGTCAGGACGCCGTTGGCCAGTTTCGGCCCGTCGGGGCCGAAGGCGACCTCAAGCTCGGACTGCTCCGCCAGCGCCCGCGCCGCATGGGCGAGCGCGCGCTTGAAGATGTCGGCGGGAGTGTCGGCTGCGGCCATGCGCGACACATAGCGCAGCGAGCGGGGAGGGGAAGCCTTCTCCCTCCCCTTCATGGGGAGGGAGAACGGACTACGCCGCGTTCGCGGCCTTGCCGGCGGCGGCCTTCAGCTTGTCCTGATGGGCGCGCATGCCCGCGGCGATCAGTTCGGCGGCCTCGCCGGCGTCGCCCCAGCCCTTCACCGTCACCGACTTGTTCTTCTCCAGATCCTTGTAGCGAGTGAAGAAATGCTCGATCTGCTCGACCAGAATGGCCGGCAGCTGCCGGTAGCTGGCGATGTCGGTGTAATAGGGATTCAGCTTGTCGACCGGCACGGCGAGGATCTTCTCGTCGCCGCCGGCCTCGTCTTCCATCTTCAGCACGCCGATCGGGCGCGAGCGGATGATGCAGCCCGGCACCACCGGCGTCGGGTTCAGCACGATCACGTCGCAGGGGTCGCCGTCGTCCGACAGGGTGTGCGGGATGAAGCCGTAGTTGCCGGGATAGTACATCGCCGTGTGCAGGAAGCGGTCGACGAACAGCGCGCCCGAGGCCTTGTCCATCTCATACTTCACCGGCAATCCCCCCTGGGGAATCTCGATGATGACATTGACGTCCCAGGGCGGATTCGGGCCGACGGTGATGGCGTCGATATTCATGGCGCGCTCGATTATTGTGCGGTGCGGTAAGAAAGTGGCGGGCGTGATAGGCTCGCACGGCGCCCGAAGCAAGGCGGAGCATGATTTGCGCGCTGTCGCTTCACCCTGGGCGCTATCGCTCGCGACGCGGTCACTCGCTGCTTGAGCGCGGGACGCGCGCACGTCACCATGACGCCGTGACGAGGAGCATCCCATGACCCTTTTCGACTGGCTGGCCCTCGCCTTCTTCCTCGTCTGCTGGCTCGGCTATGGCCCCTTGCTCGGCGTGCTGGCGCGGCGCAGCGGCACGTTGAACGACGACATGCTGATCGTCCGCCGCGTCTGGATGACGGCGATGACCCATCGCGAAATCCGCCTGGTCGACAGCAACCTGCTGGGCCACACGATCAACTCCGGCGGTTTCTTCGCCTCGACCAACCTGCTGCTGATCGCAGCCGTGGCCAGCGTTCTGTTCGGAGGCGAAAAGGCGATCGAGGGATTCGCCTCGGTGGGGGCCGGTGATGTGCCGACCCGGCTGCTCGAGGCCAAGCTGGCGCTGGTGCTGCTCTGCCTGTCGCGGGGTCTGCTGGATTTCATCTGGTCGATCCGCCAACTGAACTATTCGCTGGCCCTGATCGGCGCTGCCCCGGAGGTGCATACCGAGGCGGACAGGGTCGCCCTCGGCGATGCGGCGGCCAATCTGCTCAACCCGGCGCTCAGCGCCTTCAGCCAGGGGGTGCGCGGCTATTATTTCGCCCTCGCGGCGGCGGCCTGGCTGTTCGGGCCTCTCTGGCTGGCGGTCGGCGTCGCGGCCATCTCCTGCCTGCTGGTCTGGCGTCAGGCCGGTTCTCCGGCCGCCCGGGCCATCCGCAGCGCCCGGCGCCTGCTGGAACCTTGAGCCGCAACGGCCACGGCAGTTCGCAGATGCGCTCGCATGCGGACAGTTTTTGCCCCGGGAACCGGTTACAGGGCGATCACGGGGAACGACCGTGCCGTTACATGGCGTGAACGCAGGTGCGAAATACTGTCTTGACGGTTTGTGCACCGCACACTAGCTTGATGTTCGACGCCTCCGGGCGTCATGCCCTTCCTGGGCGTTTCCTCCCTAAAGACTTCAATGCCGCGCCTTCGGGCGCGGCTTTTTTTATGTCTCGCCGGCCAGCAGGCCCGCGATGACCCGCGCGACCCCCTTCTGCGTGCGCGACCAGCCGGCGGAAGGCGTCCGCGCCGCCTCGTCGAAATACAGGGCGCGGTTCAGCTCGATCTGAACGGCATGGAAGCCCTCCCCGGGTCGGCCCCATGCCTGGGTGGTCCATCCTCCCGCATAGGGCTGGTTCAGCGCCACCCGCCAGCCCAGAGCCTCGAACGCGCGCCGCAGCCGCCGCGTCAGCTCGGCCTCGCAGGACGAGCCGTGCCGGTCGCCCAGCCCCCCATCGGGTCCCCGCGCGCCGCCGGCGCCCTGCGTCGCCCGCGCCGGCATCGAATGCCAGTCCACCAGCACCGCCTCGCCATGCCGCTCCCGGGCCGCCCGCATCCGTTCGTCCACCGCGGCATGATAGGGGGCGTGGACCCGCGCGATCCGCTCGCGCGCCTCGTCCAGCGTCAGCCGTCGCGCATACAGGGGCCTTCCGTCGCCGCTCAGCCGGGGAATGACGCCATAGCCGGCCGCCGTCCGGGCCGAACCCGTCGCCTCGCCCAGCCCCTCGATCAGCAGGGGGTCGAGATCGGCGGGATCGCGGTTCAGGTCGACATAGGCCCGGCCCAGTCGGCCCAGCACCAGGACGGCCCCGCCCTCGGCCCCCGGCGCGATCAACCGGTCGACCAGGGCGTCCTCGGCGCTGCGCAGACTGGCCTCGTCGAGGGCCGGATCCGCGCCCATGTCGGCCGGATACAGTCCGCCCGAGTGGGGCGAGGCGAAGACGAACCGGCCGGGCGTCGCCGGTTCCACAACGGCGAAACCGGCCGCTCCCCCCGTCCGATCCTCGTCGCCGTCCCCTCGATTCATGCCGCAGCCATAGCCTGTTTCCGCCCGTCATCCACAGAGGCGTGCTTTGACATCCCGCTGATTTTCATGGCGGGTTTACCAGTGCGGTCTAGGTTCGGGTGAAAGAAGACCGGGGCGAAAATCATATGGCGCGAATCCTTCTGGCCGAAGACGACCACTCCCTGCGCGGCTTCCTGACCCGCGCCCTGGAGCGCGCCGGTCATTCGGTGGTCGATTGCGAGAACGGCGACGACGCCATCGACGCCCTCGACCAGGGTCCCTGGGACCTGCTGCTGACCGACATCGTCATGCCCGGCGCCGACGGCATCGAGGTGGCGCGCGTCGCCGCCGCCCGGCAGCCCGGCATTCGCATCATGTTCATCACCGGCTTCGCCGCCGTGGCTCTCAGCGCCGCGCAGGCCAGCCCGCAGGCCAAGGTCCTGTCCAAGCCGGTCCACCTTCGCGACCTCGTCGGCGAAGTCGAACGCATGGTGGCGGCGGCCTGACACAGGGCCCAATAATGATCTTGCGGTCGGCGAGCCCTGCGGGTTATAGACCGCGCCTTCCCGTTCCGGACCCGTCCGGAACCGCCACGGCGGACGCGTAGCTCAGCGGGAGAGCACTTCGTTGACATCGAAGGGGTCACAGGTTCAATCCCTGTCGCGTCCACCATTCCCTCCCCGACACCAGCCTGCCGCCGGATTTCGCGACGTCCCGGAAACCTTTGGCCGGTTCGGGGATTGCCTTTCCATGGCCCCCGATCTCGACACCCTTCTCGAAGGTTCACCGGCTTACGGCGTCATCGACGCCCGCGACGGCGCGGTCCTGTACCGGCGACCCGGCCATGAGGCGGAGTTCAACGCCTTGGCCGCTGAAGTGCTGGAGGCTTCGGGCGACGTCTACGAAGCCTTCCCCCTGAACGACGACGAGGCCGGTTTCGACCGGCTGTTCGTGGCGCCCCTGACCGAGCACCGCTCCTTCGAGTCCCGCTAGCCGTCGTTGACATCGACGCGGCCGCGGGTTCAACCGGAACCATGAACGCGCGTCCCAAGCTCCGCCGCCTGCTCGAACTGCCCGGCGTCGCCGATCTGGAGATGAAGGCGCTGATGAAGCCCCGCCGGGCCGATCCCGACGCGCGCGTCGAATTCCCCGACATCGACGCAACCGCCCTGGCCGCCTTCGGCCTGACTGTCGAGGCGGCCGAGGCCGTCGCCCTGCCGGCGGACTGGGACGGCATCGAGCGGCTTGAAGGCTTCGATCTGATCGACGCCTTCGCGGCCGAGGGCTGGGATGTCGCAGACGACCGGCGCAAGCCGCTGCGCATGCTCGGCCATTTCGCCCTGCCGCTGGCCCTGGCCATGCGAGGCCTCGCGGGCGAACTGCCGTTCCAGCCCGAGGACACGACGCCGGAGCCCTGGGGCGCCGGCATGGCCGCCGAGGCCAGACGCTTCCGCAAACGCTAGGGCTTGGCCGGTATCATCAGGCCGCGCTGCACGGCGGGACGGGCCAGGCCGCGTTCCAGCCAGGCCGGGACGTTCGTCAGTTCGTCGAAGCCGACGAGCTCCCGCGCGCCGTAGAAGCCGATCAGATTGCGCACCCAGCCCAGGGTGGCGACATCGGCGATCGAATAGTCGTCCATGATCCAGTCGCGGCCTTCCAGCCGCGTCTCGAGCACGCCCAGCAGGCGTTTCGATTCCGCGACATAGCGTTCGAGCGGACGCTTGTCCTCATACTCGCGCCCTGCGAATTTGTGGAAGAAGCCGACCTGTCCGAACATCGGTCCGATGGCGCCCATCTGGAACATGAGCCACTGGATCGTCTGGTAGCGGGTGGCCGGATCGGCCGACAGCAGCTTGCCGGTCTTCTCGGCCAGATAGATCAGGATGGCCCCCGACTCGAACAGGGCCAGCCGCCTTCCGCCCGGACCGTCGGGATCGATGATGGCCGGGATCTTGCCGTTCGGATTCAGGGACAGATATTCGGCACCCCAGGTCTCGTTCTTCGTGATGTCGACCAGGTGCGGTTCATAGGGCAGGCCGATCTCCTCCAGCATGATCGAGACCTTCACCCCATTGGGCGTGTTCAGCGAATACAGCTGCAGGCGGTCGGGATGCTGCGCTGGCCAGCGGCCGGTGATCGGAAAGGCGGACAGATCGGTCATGGAGCGACTCCTTCGGGGGACGCCTCCCATGTTGGAAGCCTCGCGCGGAACCGCAACACCTCGAGTGGCGGAACTGACGCCGTCCGGGTCTGGACCGCCGCGCGCCCGCGATGCATTGGAGGCGGATGTCCGATCTGTTCCCGACCCCCTCTCCCGCAGACTGGCGCGCGCTGGCCGAAAAGGCGCTGAAGGACCGGCCGCTGGAAAGCCTGGTGCATCTGGACGCCGACGGCCTGGCCGTGCGGCCCCTGTATGCGGGCGCGACCGGGGTGACGGCGATCTCGGCGCCCCGTCCCTCGGACGCCGACGGTCGGGCGTGGGACGTGCGCACCCTGATCGAGGGCGACGACGCGGATGCGGTCAATGAAGCGGCCCTGGCCGACCTCGAAGGGGGCGCGGCCTCCGTCCTGCTCAAGGGCGCGATCCTGTCCGATTCCGAACCCCTGTCGCGGGCGCTGGACAGCGTGGCGCTGGAGCTGGCGGCGGTCGGTCTGGACGCAGGTCTCGACGGTCCCGAGGCGGCCAACGCCCTCGCCGTCGCGGCCAAGGGTTCGCCCCGCGCGAAGCTGATGTTCCACATGGACCCGCTGTCGGCCTTCGCCGAAACGGGCGGCGCGCCGCGGACGATCGAGGAGCATCTCGCGCTGGCCGCCAACACGGCGGCGCGCCATGCGGGCGCCTATCCCGAGGCCAGCTTCTTCCTCGCCAGCGGCCGGGTCGCGCACGAGGCCGGCGGCTCCATCGCCCAGGAGCTGGGCTTCGCGGCCGCCAACGCCGTCGCCCTGATCCGGGCCGGCGTCGACGCCGGCCTGACGGCCGAACAGGCGCTCAAGGGGACCGTGCTCGGCGTCTCGATCGACCAGGAATATTTCGACGGCCTGGCCAGGGTCCGCGCCCTGCGCCTCATCTGGCGCTCGATCACCAGGGCGTTCGGCGCCGAAAGCCCGGCCGTCATCGAGGCCCGCTCGTCGCGGCGCATGCTGTCGGCGCGCGACCCCTGGCCAAACCTGCTGCGGCTCACGGCGGCGGGCTTCGCGGGAGCGGTCGGCGGGGCCGACGCGGTGGTGCTGGACGGCCTGTCGCGGGCCAACGGCCGCCCGGACGCCTTCGCCCGGCGTCAGGCCCGCAACACCCAGGCCGTGCTGATGGAGGAGGCCCATCTCGGCCGCGTCGACGATCCGGCCGCCGGGTCGTGGTTCCTCGACGCCCGGACCCGCGATCTGGCCGAGGCCGGCTGGGCCGAGTTCCAGCGCATCGAGGGCGAGGGCGGCCTGATCGTCGCCCTGCGCACCGGCGACGTCCAGGACCGCGTCGCCGCCGCCCGCGCCGAACGCGAAGCCGCCCTCGCAGACGGCCACGCCCAGATGGTCGGCGTGACCAAATTCGTCGATCCCGACCCGCGCCCGGCCCCCTTCGAGGCCGAGCCCGAACCCGCAGACCGGAGCGGCGCCGATCATTGCGACCCGCTGACGCCCATCCGGTTCGCCGAACCATTCGAGACCCAGACGTGGGAGGCCGGCCGATGAGCACGCCCGACTTCACCAAGGTCGCCATCGACCTCGGCGCCACCGGCGCCGGCCCTGCGCGCGACGCGTGGAACACCCCCGAGGGCCTGACCGTCGAGACCGCCTACGGCCCCGGCGCCGTCGACGGCCTGGACTTCATTCACGGCCTGCCCGGCATCGCCCCCTATGTGCGGGGCCCCTATCCGACCATGTATGCGTCCAATCCCTGGACCATCCGCCAGTACGCCGGCTTCTCGACCGCCGAGGCGTCCAACGCCTTCTACCGCCGCAACCTCGCGGCCGGTCAGAAGGGGCTGTCGATCGCCTTCGACCTGGCCACCCACCGCGGCTACGACAGCGACCACCCGCGGGTGAAGGGCGACGTCGGCATGGCGGGCGTGGCCATCGACAGCATCTACGACATGCGGACCCTGTTCGACGGCATCCCGCTGGACCAGATGTCGGTGTCCATGACCATGAACGGCGCCGTCCTGCCGATCCTGGCCCTCTATGTCGTCGCGGCCGAGGAACAGGGCGTGCCGCACGCGGCCCTGACCGGAACCATCCAGAACGACATCCTCAAGGAGTTCATGGTCCGCAACACCTATATCTATCCGCCCGGGCCCTCGATGCGGATCGTGTCGGACATCTTCGCCTGGACCGCGGCCGAGACGCCCAAATTCAACTCCATCTCGATCAGCGGCTACCACATGCAGGAGGCCGGGGCCTCGGCCGATCTGGAATTGGCCTACACCCTCGCCGACGGGGTCGAATATCTGAAGGCGGGCGTCGCGGCGGGCATGGACGTCGACCGGTTCGCCCCGCGCCTGAGCTTCTTCTGGGCCATCGGCATGAACTATTTCATGGAGGTGGCCAAGCTGCGCGCCGGCCGGCTGCTGTGGGCCGAGGCGGTGTCGAAATTCGGCGCGAAAGACCCCCGCTCCCTGTCCCTGCGCGCCCACTGCCAGACCTCGGGCTGGTCCCTGGCGGCGCAGGACGTGTTCAACAATGTGCCCCGCACCATGGTCGAGGCCATGGCCGCGGCCGGCGGCCAGACCCAGAGCCTGCACACCAATGCGCTGGACGAGGCCCTGGCCCTGCCGACCGACTTCTCGGCCCGCATCGCGCGCAACACCCAGCTGCTGCTGCAGATGGAGACCGGTCTGACGAAGGTCATCGACCCGTGGGGCGGCAGTTTCTACGTCGAACGCCTGACCCACGAACTGGCGAACAGGGCCCGCGTCCTGATGGCCGAGGTCGAGGCCCTGGGGGGCATGGCGAAGGCCATCGAGGCCGGCGTGCCCAAGATGCGCATCGAGGAGGCCTCGGCCCGGACGCAGGCGCGCATCGATACGGGCCAGCAGACCGTCGTCGGGGTGAACCGCTACCTGTCCGACGCGGTCGACGACATTCCGATGCTGAAGGTCGACAACGCCGCCGTGCTGGCGGCCCAGGTCGACAAGCTCAAACGCCTCCGCGCCGAACGCGACGAGACGAAGACGCAAGCCGCCCTGGCCGCCCTGACCGAGGGCGCGCGCGGAACCGCCAACCTGCTGGAGCTGTCGGTCCAGGCGGCGCGCGCCTGCGCCACCGTCGGCGAAATCTCCGACGCGCTGGAGGCCGCCTTCGGCCGCCACGTCGCGACGGTGAAAACCGTCTCCGGCGTCTATGCGAAGGAAGCCGGCGCCGACCCGAAGATCGCCCGCGCCCGCGACATGGTCGCCGCCTTCGTCGAGAACGACGGCGGCCCGCCGCGCATCCTGATCGCCAAACTCGGTCAGGACGGCCACGACCGGGGTCAGAAGGTCATCGCCACCGCCTATGGCGATCTCGGCCTCGAAGCGACCGCCGGCTCCCTGTTCCAGACCCCTTCGGAGGCGGCGAAGGAGGCGGTCGAGCGCAACGTCCACGCCGTCGGCGCCTCATCGCTGGCCGCGGGTCATCTGACTCTGGTGCCCGAACTCAGGACCGAGCTGGAGAAGCTGGGCCGTCCCGACATCATGATCGTGGTCGGCGGGGTGATCCCGCCGTCCGACGTCCAGACCCTGATCGACATGGGCGCGGCCGCCGTCTATCCGCCCGGCTCGGTCATCGCCGAGACGGCCATCGACCTGATCGAGAAGCTGAACCAGCGGCTGGGCTACGCCCAGAAGCCCTGAGCGTCAGGGACGATGGGCGGCGGGCAGGGCGGCGACCTGTTCCGCCGTCAGCTTGCGCATGACCCGCACCCGGCAGACGGCGTTCGACGTGCTCGATCCGGGCACGATGACGCGGGCCCAGTCGTCGGTGCACAGGCGCGAGCCGCTCGCCCCGCCCACGTCCGGCACAAGCGCCACGCGAATGGCGAAGTCGAGGTCCGTGCAGCCGCCTCCGCTGTCCAGTTCATAGACGTCGCTGCGACCTGCCCGGACGAAGAGCTGCGCCGGATGGCCCGGACGGAAATTCTGCACCTGCCCTATGTTGAAACACTGACGCGCCGGTTCGGCCGATGTCATGGCCGGCCCCGGGACGCTGGATCCCGACGGGGCGCAGGCGGACAGCGCAAGGGCTGAAACGACGGCGATGCAGGCGGCGCGCATGGCGGGTCCTCGAGACTGTTGCTACCCGTCAACCGTGCGCCTCGCCCCGGGGTTGCGCAAGGGCTGTCCGCGACGACCGCGCCGGATCGACCCGCGCCGCCAGATCGGCCGGCAGGGGCGAGGGCGCGCCCAGGGCCAGGGCCGCGACATGCTCCGCCAGCAGGGGCGCGGCGCAGAATCCGCGCGAGCCCAGACCGCCCAGCACGAACAGGCCAGGCCGGCCGGGAACCGCGCCCGCCAGCGGAAGACGGTCGGGGGTCGTGGCGCGAATCGCCGCGCGGGCCCGGCCGGGCCCCGTCGCCTTGACCCGCCCCGCCAGGCCCGGAAGGCGGTCGGCCAGGACGGCCAGATTGCGGCCGCTATCGCCGGGCCGGATCTCGGTGGCGGTCTCGCCCCGGTCATGGGTGGCTCCGAACAGCAGGCCTTCGCCAGTCGGTATCGCATAGCCGCCCCAGGCGACCGGGGGCGCATCCACGCCCTGGACCCAGTCGGCCTGACCCCGAACCGGCCACAGCGGCCCCGCGGGCCACAGGCCGCCCGCGCCCCAGCCCGCAGCGATGACGACGACATCGGCCTCGACGATCGTCCCTCCGGCGCCGTCGACCAGGCGCCAGCGCTCGCCATCGGGTTCGACGCGCGCGACATCGGCGGCGATCCGGTCGGCGCCTTCCAGCCAGCGATCCAGCACCGGCGCGGGCCGCAGCGCGAGCGCCCGCGCCATGAACAGGCCGCCGTCGACGGCCTCGCCCAACCGCTCCCTCGCCACATCGCTCCCGACCGCCGACATCGCTCCTTCCGGCCAGACCGGCTGACTGGCGATCTTGCCGAAACGCCCGGCGTCGCGCGGCTGCTGCTCCAGCTGCAGCACCCCTTCGGCGAGGATCGCCCCGGGGACGGCGGCGTACAGCGTGCGCGCCCGCTCCAGCGCCTGGGCGAAGAGGGCGGCGATGCCGGAATCCCCCGCGTCCAGCCGGGGCGTGACCAGGGCGGCCGGAAACCCCGAGGCCCCGGCGCCGGGACGATCCGCCTCAATCACCGTCGCCCTCAGCCCCGTATCGGCGAAGGCCCGCGCCAGCGCCGCGCCCGCGATTCCGGCGCCGACGACGGCGACCGACGGGACGGCCGCGGCCTCGTCCGCCGCCGCGGGCAGCCAGGCTTCCAGCCGCTCGCGCTTGCGCCCGTGTCCGGGCCGTTTGGCGACCTCGAACCCCCGCTCGCCCAGGGCTCGGCGCACCGATCCCGCCACGGTGAAGGTCGCGACCCTCGCGCCGGGCGCCGACCGCGCCGCGATCGCATCCATCACCGCATCCGACCACATGGCCGGATTGGACGAGGGCGCGAACCCGTCCAGGAACCAGGCGTCGGCCCGACCCGTCCATTGCGCCAGCGCCCGGTCGACCTCGCCGACGGCCAGATCCAGCACGGCGTTGAACGCCGGCAGATCCAGCCGGTGAAACCCCGGCGTCGGCTCCGGCCAGACGGCCAGCAGGGCCTCCGCCGCCTCGGCCAGTTCGGGCCAGGCGGACAGGGCGCGCGCCGCCTCCTCGCGGGCCAGCGGAAAGCCTTCGATCGAGAAGAGGTGCAGCCGCCCCCCCGGCGGCCCCTCGCGCCGCCACAGGTCCAGCAAGGCGGCGATGTTCAGCCCCGTGCCGAACCCCAGCTCGGCCACGGTGAAGCGTTCGCGACCGGCCCAGCCTCCCGGCAGGCCGCAGCCGGCCAGAAACACCGCCCGGGTCTCGGCCAGCCCGTCCTCGCGCGAGAAATAGACGTCGTCGAACCGCCCCGAACGGGGGGCGCCGTCCTCGGTCCAGATCAGGCGGGGCGAACGGTCTTCGGCCATGACCCGCCTATACCCGGCTGCGGGCGAGAAAAAAGGGCCGCCCCCGCTCCGAAGCCCGGACAGGGCGGCCCTTCAACGATGATGCGGGCGCTTATTGCGCGGGCGGATTCGCCGGCGGGTTCAGGCGGCGCTCGGTGTCGGTCTGGTTGGCGCCGGCGGCGGCGGGCTGGGCGGGCGGAGCCATGGCGCCGCTGGTGGTCGCGGCGCTGCCGGCCGGGCTCATGGTTTCGCCCGCGGTCATGGCGCCGCTGTTGGCGGCCGAGGCGGACCCGCCGCTCGATCCTGCGGGGGCCGTGGCGCCGGTTTCGGCGGCGGCGCCCGAGGCTTCGGCGGCTTCGGTCGTGGCGGCGTCGGCGGCGGTGTTGTCTTCGGCGGGCTGGTTGCAGGCGGACAGGGCGAAGGCCGCGGCGGCGGCGGCGATCAGGGCGGGGGTTCTCATGGGCTGAATCCTCATGGCTGCGGGCGGTGGGTCCCGACCATCAGGATGCCGACCGCCAAGCTTGTTGCACAAGAGGAAATCCCGGCGGACGACCGATGTTCCCGCACCGGCTCCCGGGCAAGAAAAAAGGGCCGCCCGTGAGGACGACCCTTTCGTTCAACCAGGCCCGAAGGCCGTGTCGATGTCGCTCTTAGTGAGCGGCTTTTTCTTCAGCAGCCGGGGCAGCCGGGGCCATGGCGGCGTCGGCGGCCGGAGCAGCGGCAGCGGCGTCCGTGGCGGTCGCGGCGGCGGCAGTGGCGTCGGCGGCGGCAGCGTCGGCGGTCGCAGCAGCGTCCGTGGCGGTGTCGGCGGCGGCGGCGGCGTCGGCCGAAGCGTCAGCGGCCTTGTCTTCGGCGGCGGGTTGGCAAGCAGCCAGGGCCAGAGCGGCGGCCGAAGCGGCGATCAGAGCGGTGATGCGCATGGTTTTCTTCCTTCAGAAGGTCACACGAGGTCATGAATCCTCGCAATGCCGGAGATAACGGGATCGTGAGCAGAAGCGCAAGCGAAATTCTCACGCATTCGTGAACCCGTGTGAGGCAACCAACCGGAAGGGGCGTATGCGCCCGCCCCTCCGGCCATGCTCCGCCTACTGAGGCGGAGGGCTGGTCGTCGGCGAAGTGGTCGACGGCTCCTCGGGCAGGGTCGGCGGGGTCTGACCCGGAGCCGTGGTCGTCCCCGTCCCGGTCGCGGTTCCCGTGGTCGCGCCGGATGTCGTTCCGGGCGTCGAACCCGCCATCGTTCCGTCGGCGGGAGCCATGGCGCCGTCAGCGGGGGCCGTGGCGGCGGTGTCGGCGGAGGCGTCGACCGCGGCGTCCGTCTTCGCCGCGTCGTCCTGGCCCGAACATGCGGCCAGAGCCAGGGCTCCGGCGGCTGCGAGGGTGATCATCCTGGGATTCATGCTCGTTCTCCCGGCGGTCGCCGCCCCCGGACAATCCGCGGGACCCTGCAACCGCCGACGAAGTAACCGGCGGAATAGGCAGGCGTTCCCGGGTTTGTGAGGGGTGGTGAAAACCCGTGACCGGACAGTGATCCTGTGTCCGGAACCCCCCTAGCCGTCGGCGGGCATCCGCCCCGCATTGACCGCGATGCGTCCGATCAGGCCCTTGACGATCAGGTCGACGGGCGAACCCTCGCGATAGTCGGCGGCGGCGACGAAATTGACCCGGTCCTCCGAGATCAGCCGGTGGATCTTGGTCGTGTCGCGCGGCGTGGTTTCGGGATCGTAGACCGCGATCGAGAAGCCGCCCTTGGTGTGCATCATCTTCATCGTCGGCACGTCGGTGTCGCCGTCGCCCAGGAAGATCATCCGCTCGAACGGGATCGGGCGTTCGTCGTCCGGGATGAAGCGGTTGATGCGCTCGTCGTCCCAGTGGTTGAAGACGCCCTTGTTGATGCGGAACAGGTACTGGGTCTTGGTCGTGTAGTTGACGCCTACCGCGGGCCAGATGGCCACGTCGTCGGCGTCATAGACGTATTTCGAGGCGTAGACGTGCTTGAACGCCCTGGCGATCGGGCAGCCCTCGATCATCTCCGTCAGGCCGGCCGAGATGATGTAGTGTTCGATCTCGAGCCCGAACTGCGCGCCGAAAGCGTCCATCCGGTCGAACCAGCTCATGTCCCGCAGACCCTCGAACAGGGCGACTTCCTTGCCGTGATCGCGCAGCGCCTGCCGCGTCACGGGCTGACCCGTCCGCTGGGCGGCGGCCAGCATCATCTGCATATACATCAGGATGCCGTCGCCATCGGCCTTCTGGGTCTCGGGATAGACGCTGTCCCAGAACTGTTTCGGCGTCATCCCGATCGACGGAATGAAGCTGACCTCCTGCATGTTGCCGCGCGCCAGCGTGCCGTCGAAGTCGTAGATCAGGGCGGTTTTCAAGCGTTTGGCCATGGCGGGAAGTCCTGAGGGGTCGATCACGTCTATACAGAGGCGGGCCCGGCGTCATCCCGCACGCCGGTAACCAGTTCCGTTGACCGCCGGGAAATCGCCTTCACTGAGCATGCTCCCCAACGGAGGGCGGCATGCCAGGATTCAAGGGACGTCTGCGGCGCGGACCGTATATCGCCTGGATGGCCGGCGTCCTGCTGACCGGCCCGGTGGCGCTTCTGGTCTCCCAGCCCGCCATCGGCCTGATCCGGCGCGCGCCGACCCGCGACCAGGCCCTGCTGATCGCCAACAGCCTGACGGTCCTCGTCTGCCTGATCGCATTGACCGTGATCTGGATCACCCTGTCCATCTCGGTCCGCCGCCTGCGCGACATGGGCTGGCGGCCGATCCTCAGCCTGTCGGCTCTGGTCGGCGCCAGCATACTGGATACCCTGGTCATCGCCCCGCACATGCCGCAGTTCCAGACCCTGCTCGGCCCCGTTGGCGACACCGCCCCCATATCGAGCATGGCGTTGGAGTTCGGCTGGCTGATCCTCCTGGCCGTCTGGCCGTCCCGGCCGCCGACGGCTGCGGAACAGGCAGACCACTGGACGAACCGCGCGTATGAGAGCCTCGCCGCCTCGCCTGAACCAGCCGCGCCCTCGCCCGCGCCGGGCGTTTTCGGCCGCCGCTAGCCCAACCGCAACTCCGGGGCTGCGGCCACGCCCGCCGCCTCAAGCGGCAGATGCAGGATGAAGGCGGCGCCCTTGCCCGGCTCGCTCTCGACCTCGGCCCAGCCGCCGTGCAACTCGACCAGCGCCTTGACCAGCGCCAGCCCGACCCCCGGCCCGCCGCGCTCGCGCCGCACGAACCGGTCGAAGACGTGGGCCTGCAGGTGATAGGGAATGCCCCGCCCGCTGTCCTCGACGCGGATGCGAACCTCGGTCGTCGTGGCCTCGGCGGTCAGGGTCACGGCCCCGCCTTCGGAAACGGCGCGGGCGGCGTTGTCCAGCAGGTGTTCAAGCGCCTGACCCACCCTCTGGGCGTCGGCGCGGATGGGCCGCAGATTGGTCGGGCAGGTCACCGTCAGGGTCGCGCCGCGCCCCTCGATCCGCGGCCGCGACTTCTCCGCCGCGTCGTCCAGCAGGTCGCTGACCCGGACGTCGCCCAGCGTCAGCTCCATCTCGCCGGCGTCGATCTGGGCCATGTCCAGAACGTCGTCGATCGACCCCGCCAGCTGGCTGGCTGCAACGCGGATCGCCCCCGCGTGCTGGCGGCTGCGCTCGGGCAGGTCGGCCTGCATCTCGAGCAGCTCGGAATAGCCGACGATGGTCGTCAGCGGCGTGCGCAGCTCATAGGAGACGCTGCCCACGAACTCGCGCTTCAGCGCCGTCGATTCCTCCAGCGCCTGGGCCTTGGCCGCCAGGGCCTGTTCCAGCCCGCGCTGCGCCGTGACGTCCGAGAAGGCCACCAGGGTCGCGCCGTCCGGCAGCGGCCGGGTCAGCCAGGAGGCGATCCGCCCGTCGGTCGTCCGGCCCTCGCCGGCGATCGGCACCCGGCTTTCGGGATCGGGATCGGCCACCCGCGCCTTCAACCCCAGCCACAGGGCGGGGTCGGGCATGGTCGACTGGCACAGGGCGGCGACGGCGTCGAAATCCCCCGCCGCGTCGATCGCCTCGCCCGTTAGGCCCCAGAAGCTGTCGAAGGCCTCGTTGTGCAGCCGGATGCGTCCGTCCGAGCCGAAGACAGCCACGGCGTCGCTCAGCTTGTCCAGCGTCGCCGTCTGTACCTGGATCTGGGCGTTGAACCGGCTGCGCAGCTTCAGCTCGTCGGTGATGTCCGAGAACAGCAGCAGCACCCCGCCCAGCGGGTGCGGCTGGCGCACCACCCGCAGCGTCCGCCCGTCCGGCAGGGACCAGCTGTCGTCGGGCGCGGCCTCGGACGCCCCGTAGAAGTCCAGCTCGTTCGCCTTCCAGCCGGCGTAGTCGATCACCTCGGGCAGCAGCCGGCGCTGGCGCAGCTTGTCCAGCAGTTCGGCGTGGGTCGGCCGCTCGTCCAGCCAGGCCGGATCGATGTTGAACAGGGTCTGGAAGGCGGTGTTGTGGAAGGCCAGCCGCTTGGACGGGCCGAAGATGGCGACGGCATCGGCCAGATGGTTCAGCGTCTCGTCATGCGCCTCGACGTGGCGGCGCAGGGTGTCGCGCGTCTCTTCCGCCTCGGTCATGTCCAGGGCGAAGGCCAGCACCGCCCCGGCCCCGCCCTGCACCGGCTCGGCCACGATCCGCCACGCCCGGCGCCGGCCGCCGCCCGTGGTCCAGCGGAAGCCGTCCTGACGCTGACGCGTGCGTCCCGCCTCCGAGACAATGGCGTCGGCGCCGCGGTCGAAGCTCAGTCCCCTTTCGCGCGCGGCCTCGACGCTGTCGGCCTTCATCTCGGTCAGCCAGGCCTTGTTGGCCCAGGCCAGCCGGCCCGCCGCATCGGTGATCCATGTCGGGGCCGGATAGGCGTCGGCCAGCAGGGCCAGGCCGCTCTCGGTCGCCGTCCCGACCAGTCCCAGTCGCGAGACCTTCAGCCAGGCCGCGCCCGCCGACGACCGCCCCTCGACCGCCCAGGCTCCCGCCGCGCCTTCCAGCACGGTGTCGAAGGCCTCGCCCTGGTCGATCAGCGCGTCCAGCCGCGCGCCGGCCGCCTCGCGCACCGCATCCAGGACGATCAGGGACGGATCGCCGTCCTCCTCGCCCTGGGGCGCCAGATCGCGGACCACGGCGTCCCAGGCGCCCGGCGCGCCCAGCCGCCGGGTCCGCCCGTCGGGCGCCAGCGCCAGTCTGACGTCCTCGAACGCGGCGAGGGCCCCGTCGCAGTCGGCCAGATCGGCGCGCGCGCGGACCAGATCGGCCTCGGCCAGCCGGTGGCGCGCCGCCAGCCGCCCGCGCAGCCGGGCCGCCCAGGCGCTGAGCGCCAGCGCCAGCCCCGCGGCGCCCGCGGTCGCGACATAGGCGATGTCGGCCTCGGCCATCGTGATCGTTCAGCTCCCGCCCTGATTCGGTAACCATACCTGATGAGGGTTTAGGGGCTAGGGATTAGGTTTCGGGGGACGCGCCCTCGCTTACCCGAAAACTGATCCCTACAACCTGATCCCATGCAGTGGACCGACCAGACCGCCCCCTCGCTCGACGACTTCGCCCGGATGGCCCGGGAGGCCTTCGACGCCCTGCCCGATCCGTTCCGCTCGCTGGCCGGCGACGTGGTGATCCGCGTCGACGACTTCGCCGACGAGGAAACCCTCAACCTGATGGAGATCGAGGACCCGTTCGAACTGACCGGCCTCTACCACGGCGTCGACATCGGCCTGCGCGACCAGATGGGCCCCGCACCCGAGGCCAGCCGCATCTTCCTCTACCGCCGTCCCATCCTCGACGAATGGTGCGAGCGAGGCGACGTCGGCCTGGCGGAGATCATCGCCCACGTCCTGATCCACGAGATCGGCCACCATTTCGGACTCGACGACGACCGGATCGACGTGATCGAGGACGCGGCGGACTAGGACCTCCTGAGGGTGGGCCTGACCAGCAGGCTGACGCCATAGAAGACGGCGAAGGCCAGATTGAAGCCGCCTCCGACCACGGCCGCCCCCAAGGGGGTGGGAAACCATGTGGCCGTGGAAAACAGCAGATAGAGCGCGCCCGGACTCACTGCCGCGAAGGCGCGGGGCCATGCGGACCGCCCCGAGGCGACAGCCGCGAACAGCAGGATCGACGTCGGCGCGCCGACGATGCCGCCGATCAGGAAATGGAGATCGAGGTAGCGCCCGACGGCGCTCGCGGCTGCGTCTCCGGTCCCGACCGCCAGGGCGAAGGCTCCCCAGACGGCATGGGTTGCGGTGGCGATGATCGCGACAAGAAGGACGCCGGCCGCCACGGCGCGCCTGAGCCATGGCGCCGCTGGAGACAGGCGTTCCCAAACGTGCAGCACGCCCAGGCTGTAGCCCAGACCGCCGAGGATGGAGGCCATGCCGCCGATGACAAGCCGGGACGAGTCGGCGCCGCGCACCTCCGCCAATGTCCCGGTCAGGGCGTCCGCGCCCGAACCCCACTGGCCGTAGAACAGCATGTCCCCGCCGAACAGGAGGCAGGCCCCCGCCAGGCCCGCAAGGGCCGCCAGCCTCGCGTGATCTTCCGTCATTCCGGCGCGTCCCCCCCTCGAATACGGCCAGCTTCGAACAGGGGAGGGCGGCAGGCAAGGCGCGGCGGTCGCAACGACGCCGGACGCCCGGCCTTAAAACCCGCACGATCTGTGGTATAAGCCCCGCCTCCCTCTCCTGCAGGACTGACCCCTTGAGCCTCACGCTCGACCTTTCGCGCACGTCCGCCGCCTCGAAGCCCGCGGCTCCCGTCAACCTCTCGGGGCTGACGCGCGCGGGGCTGCGTCAGGCGCTGATCGACGCCGACATCTGCCCGCCCGAGAAGGCGAAGATGCGCGCCAGTCAGGTCTGGAGCTGGATTCACCACTACGGCGTCACCGACTTCGCGGCGATGAGCAACATCGCCAGGGACACCCAGGCGAAACTGGCCGAGGCCTTCACCCTCGCCCGCCCCGAGATCGTCGAGCGTCAGGTGTCGAAGGACGGCACCCGCAAATGGCTGATCCGCACTGCGCCGGGCATCGAGATCGAGACCGTCTACATCCCCGACGTCGGCCGCGCGGGCGCCCTGTGCGTGTCCAGCCAGGTCGGCTGCACCCTGAACTGCACCTTCTGCCACACGGGCACGCAGAAGCTGGTCCGCAACCTGACCGCCGCCGAGATCGTGGCCCAGGTCCAGGTGGCCCGCGACGACCTGAACGAATGGCCTTCGCCGAAGGAAGACCGCCGCCTCTCCAACATCGTCTTCATGGGCATGGGAGAGCCTCTGTATAATCTCGACCACGTCTCGGACGCGATCGACATCATCTCGGACAACGAGGGCATCGCCCTGTCGCGCCGCCGGATCACCGTCTCGACCTCGGGCGTCGTACCGCAGCTGGACGCGCTGGGAACCCGGACCCAGGCCATGCTGGCGATCAGCCTGCACGCCACCAACGACGCCCTGCGCGACGTCCTGGTGCCGCTGAACAAGAAATACGATCTGGCCCAGCTGATGGCCGCCATCCGCGCCTACCCCGGCATCTCCAACGCCCGCCGCGTGACCTTCGAATACGTCATGCTCAAGGGGGTCAACGACAGCCCCGAGGAAGCACGCGCCCTGCTGAAGCTGATCGAGGGCATTCCGGCCAAGGTGAACCTGATCCCGTTCAACCCCTGGCCCGGCACGGACTATGAGTGCTCGGACTGGAAGACGATCGAGCGGTTCGCGGCCATCCTCAACAAGGCCGGCTACGCCTCGCCCATCCGCACCCCGCGCGGCCGCGACATTCTCGCTGCCTGCGGCCAGCTCAAGTCCGAGAGCGAGAAGATCCGCGCCTCCGCCCTGCGCAGGGCCGAACAGGGTGCGGTCGAGGGAAGCGTCGAGGCCGCCTAACCTCCGGTTACAAGCCGACAAGATTCGTGACCGGGTGTGGCGCCGCCGGACTTGCGGATTGGGGCCAAAACCGGGCAATCGTCAGAGACCTTCTGACCTCCGGATCAACATGGACTCCTCGTCCCTATCCAACGTGCTCGAAAGCGCCGAGGTCCAGGCCTTCGCGACCGGCTTCCCGACCACCATGGCGCATCTGGGCGTGACCCTCGTCCTGATGGTCGGCGGCGCGATCATCTACGCCCTGTTCACGCCGTGGAAGGAGATCACCCTGATCCGTCAGGGCAACGCCGCCGCGGCCGTGGCCTTCTCCGGCGTGCTGGTCGGCCTCGCCATTCCGCTGGCGGTCAGCCTCAGCGTCTCGACCTCGGTCAAGGACATCGCCCTGTGGGGCGTCGCCACCGTCGTCATCCAGCTGCTGTCGTTCCGCCTCGTCGACATGCTGCTGACCGGCCTGCCCCAACGCATCCGCGAGGGCGAGGTCGCCGCCGCCGTCCTGCTGGTCGGGGCCAAGCTGTCGACCGCCCTGATCCTCGCCGCCGCCCTGACGGGCTGACGCCATGGCCTTCCTGCGCCCGCCTGACTGGCTGATCTATTCGGCGGTTCTCGGCGGCCTGCTGGTGCTGTCCCTGAGCCGCCGCGAGAACGCCGACGCCCCGCCCGCGCCGCCGCCCCCGGACGAGATCGAGGGCGCCCTGCTGGGTCCGGTTACGCCCTTCGATCCCGCGGTCACGGTCCACGCGCCCGACATTCCGTTCCAGCCCGCGTCCGGCACGGCCTTCTCGATTTCCCGCGACGGCCGCTGGGTGACGGCGCGCCATGTCGTCGAAGGCTGCCGCCGCCCCGCCATCCTCGTCGGCGGTGGCCGCGCGGTGGCGGCCGACGTGCGTCTGGCGCCCCGCGCCGACATCGCCGTGCTGCTGACCCAGGGCGGCGCCGACGCCGTGCCGGTCTCGAGCGTGCAGGGCCTGCGCGCCGGCCAGCGCGCCTTCCATCCCGGCTATCCGCAGGCCCGGGCGGGCGAGGTGACCTCGCGCCTTCTGGGCCGCGAGACCCTGAAGGTCCGCGGCCGGGGCCAGCGGGACGAGCCCATCCTCGCCTGGGCCGAAGTCGGCCGCACGGAGGGACTGGGCGGCACGCTGGCGGGCCTGTCCGGCGCGCCGGTGCTGGACCGTCAGGGGCGCGCCATCGGCGTCACCATAGCCGAGAGTCCGCGCCGGGGCCGGATCTACACCACCTCGCCCGACACCTTCGGCCCCGCCATCCGCGGCGTGCAGACCGCCGACGAGCCGCTGACCGGCCGCAGGGTCACCATCGACAACTACGGCCTCGTCGCCGACGACCTGCGCCGTGAGCTGAGGGTGGCCCAGGTGGTGTGTCTGTCGGCGTAAATCGTTCTCCCTCCCCTTCAGGGGGAGGGATGTCGGCGCGAAGCGCCGACAGGGTGGGGCAAATCTGAACCTCCCCACCCGGTCGCTGCGCGACCACCCTCCCTACAAGGGGGAGGGAGAACGGCTTCCCCTACCGAAGCGTCGCGCTGTCGAGGTTCAGGCTCGACAGCGGAATGACCTCGACGTTCGGGTGTTTGGCGCGCAGGGCGTCGAGGAATTTCGACGCATCGCCCACCACCACCACGCTGGCCCGGTCGGCGGGTATGTTGCGCGCGAAGGCGGCCTCAACCTCGGCGGCGTCGACGCCCTCGACATTGTTCACATAGGCGGCCAGTTCGCTCATCGGCAGATCGTAGAGCGCCAGGCCGGCGACCAGTCCGCCCAGACCGTCCACCGTCTCCAGCGAGTCGCTGAAGGCGCCGGTCAGGATGGCGCGGCGGGTGGTGATCTCCTGCTCGGTCGGCGCGGTCGATCCCAGACGGGCGACCTCGGCCAGGATCAGGTCGGCGACCTCGGGCGCGGCGTCGTTGCGCGTCTGGGCCGAGGCGACGAAGGCCCCCGCGTCGCGCCGGACGCCCAGCGACGAGCGCGTGCCATAGCTCAGGCCGCGCTTGATGCGGATCTCCTGATTGAGCCGCGAGGTGAAGCTGCCCCCCAGCAGGGTGTTGCCCAGGGTCAGCGGGAAATAGTCCGGCGTCGCGCGCGGCACGCTGCGCATGGCCACGGCCACCGCCGCCTGACCGGCGCCCGGCTGGTCGATGACGATGACGCGCGGCGCCACGGTCTGGCCGGCCGGCGACGCGGTGGCCGCGGCCGCGGCCCCGGCCGGCTTCCAGTCGCCGAACGCCTCCTGCGCCAGCGCCCGGGCCTGCGCCTCGGTGATGTCGCCCGAGAACACCAGGGTGGCGGCCTCGGGACGGTAGCGCGCGGCGTGGAAGGCGACGATGTCGTCCCGGGTGATCGACGGCAGGGACGTCACCGTGCCGACGCCCGGCGAGCCATAGGGCGCATTGCCGTAGACGACGCGGCCGACGGCCTGGCTCAGGACCTGTCCGGGCGTGCTCAATGCCACCTTCAGGCCGTCCAGGGTCTGGGTCCGCTGACGATCCAGCTCCTCCCCGGCGAAGGCGGGATTGCGCACCAGATCGGCCATCAGGGCGACCGTCTGCGGGAAGACGTTGGCCGGCGAATTGGCGAAGACATTGGTGAAATCCGGACCGGCCCCAGCGCCGACATTGGCGCCCAGCTGTTCGATCTCGGTGGCGATCTGCGGGGCCGAGCGCGTGGCCGTGCCCTGGGTCAGCAGATTGGCCGTCAGGCCGGCCGCGCCCGCCTTGCCCGCCGCCTCGTCGGCCGAGCCGGCGTCGAAGCTCAGACGCGCCGAGACCAGCGGCAGGCCGCTCTTGGGGGCCACCAGCACGCGCAGCCCGTTGTCGAGGCGGAAGTCGGCGATGGCCGGGGTCGTGGGCGAAACCGCCGCGCCGGGCTCGGGCATGGCGGCGCGTTCGGCTTCGGGCAGCAGGGTGAAGATCTCGCCCACGGGCGCCAGGTCGGCGACCCGCACAGGAGCGTCGACGGCGGTGTTCTGTTCGGTCACGGGATGGGCGTCGTCGGCGGCCAGATAGCGGATCGTCGCCGCCCGCTGCGGCGTCAGATAGCGGCGGGCCACGCGCTGCACGTCGGCGGCGGTCACGGCCTGGATGTCGGCGATCTCTCGGTCGGCGGCCGAGGCGTCGCCATTCGTCCCGATCAGGGCCGAGCCCAGCACGTTTGCGCGGTCGTCGATGGTCTCGCGGCTGCGCAGGGCGTCGGCGACCAGCTCGTTCTTGGCCTCGGCCAGTTCGGCCTCGGTGACCGGCTCGTCGCGGAAGCGGGCGATCTCGGCGTTCAGGGCGGCGACGCCCTCGTCCGCCGTATGGCCGTCGGCCATGATGGCGTAGGCGGTCAGGTGGCCGGCCTGCTGTTTCATGTCGGGCGAGCTGCCGATCTGCGCCGCGATCTCCTTTTCATAGACCAGCGACCGGTACAGGCGCGAGCTCTCGCCCGTCGACAGGATGCCGTCCAGCACGGTCAGGGCGGCGCGGTCGGGATCGGCGTATTTCACCGTCGGCCAGGCCAGCATGACGGCGGGCAGGGGCACGTTCGGCGCATGGAAGGTCACGTCGCGCGGCCCGGCCGGTTCCGGCTCGACGACATTGTTGGCCGGCAGCGGGCGTTGGGGATTGTCGATGGGCGCGAAATACCGGTCGATCCAGGCGTCCAGCTGCGCCTGATCGAAATTCCCCGCCACGATCAGATAGGCGTTGTCCGGCCGGTAGTAGGTGGCGTGGAACCGCCGCACATCCTCCAGGGTCGCCGCGTCCAGATCCTCGATCGAGCCGATGGTGGTCCGGCGATAGGGGCTTTCCTGATAGATGGTGGCCGGTTCGAAGACGCCGAACAGCCGGCCGTACGGACTGGCCAGAATGCCCTGCCGATACTCCTCCTGCACGACGGCGCGTTCCGAGCGGAACACGTCCTCGCCGACGACCAGCGAGCTCATCCGGTCGGCCTCTGCGAACAGAAGCCGCTGCAGGTGATTGGCCGGAATGGTCTCGTGATAGGCCGTCACATCGTCCGAGGTGAAGGCGTTGTTGTTGCCGCCCACGTCCTCGGTCAGGCGGTCGAAGGTCTCGTCGGGGAAGTTCCGGGTCGCCTTGAACATCAGATGCTCGAACAGGTGGGCGAAGCCCGAACGCCCGGCCGGATCGTCCTTGGACCCGACCTTGTACCAGACCTGAACCGTCACGTTCGAGGTGTCGGCGTCGCGGGCGGTGTAGACCTCCAGCCCGTTCGGCAGGACGCGCTTGGTGAAGCCCAGGGGCGGGACGACCACGCCCTGCTGGGCCTGGGCCGTGACAGGCGCAGGCGCGAGTGCGGCGGCCGGCGCCGCGAAGGCGGGCGCGGCGAGGCCCAGCAGCAGGGCCGAGGCGGCGACGGTGACGGTGAGGCGGACTTTCATCGAGATCTCCAGGCCCGGAACGCCGGGCGATGGGACCGTATCAGCCCTCGGCTGACATGCACCTTACCGAGCTGTAATTATCGTCGTTCAAACACCTCGACGCCGATCTCGCCGTCCGGCGTCAGCCAGGCGTGTTTCATTCCCTGGCTGTTGAAAGGGGCGGCGATGTTTCCGGCGGCGTCAAGGGCGATCAGGCCGCCGTCGCCGCCCATCTGGCCGATCTCGTCGATGACGGCCTGGGTCGCATCGGCCAGCGACTGACCGGCGGCGACACGCCA
>Ga0233425_10002322_pt1 | contig 37948 bp, 25 predicted proteins | sample Watercolumn_Towu_2_FD_181712 | JGI IMG/M metagenome (GOLD analysis project Ga0233425, IMG submission 181712) | Freshwater microbial communities from Lake Towuti, South Sulawesi, Indonesia - Watercolumn_Towuti2014_140_MG | ecosystem: Environmental > Aquatic > Freshwater > Lake | place... | reverse complement strand
CGGTGGAGCAGCCCGGTAGCTCGTCAGGCTCATAACCTGAAGGTCGCTGGTTCAAATCCAGCCCCCGCAACCAACATCACCACACCACCACGGAACACGACAGCCCGCCGGCTCGCGCCGCGCGGGCTTTTCGACGTTCCCCGCCGCACCACCAGAGCCGCCCGCCGCCCATGGATCGGGCCGCCGAACCGAGAAGGGAAGGGGACTTCGGCGCGTGCCTGGGCCGTCCCGGCGGCCGGCGCTATAGGATGAAGGTTGCACAGGCCGCATCCGAGCGCCTGGGCCTCTGCGTGAGGCGGCATGAATGTTCGGGGAAACGTCACGATGAGCGCCGCCCCTCCTGCGTCGGCGACGGAGGATGAGCGGTTCGCCGCCGTCCCAAGAGGCGGGCCGGGGCGCGTCGGCGAGGTGTTCCTCGTCTTCCTCAAGCTCGGCCTGACCTCCTTCGGCGGTCCGATCGCCCATCTCGGCTATTTCCGGCAGGCCCTGGTGACGCGTCGCCGCTGGATCGACGAGGCGGGCTATGCCGATCTCGTCGCCCTCTGCCAATTCCTGCCGGGACCTGCCTCGAGCCAGGTCGGCTTCGCCCTGGGAATCCTGCGGGGCGGAGGCCTCCTCGGCGGTCTCGCGGCCTGGACGGCCTTCACGCTCCCCTCCGCGCTTCTGCTGGTGACCTTTGCCTACGGTGCGAGCGCGCTCTCCGGCCCGGTCGCCGAAGGACTGATCCACGGGCTCAAGCTCGTCGCGGTGGCGGTAGTGGCACAGGCGGTCTGGGGCATGGCCCGCTCGCTCACGCCCGATCGTCCAAGGGCCTCGCTCGCCCTCGGCGCGCTCCTCCTCACCGTCTTTGCCCCCACGGCGTTCAGCCAGATCCTGGCGATCGCCCTGGGCGCCGTCGCGGGGCTCGTCCTGTGCCGCTCGGATGACGGGCCGGGCGGCGGCCCGCGCGCCGTTCCGATCTCGCGCCGGGCCGGCGGCGTCGCGGGCGCTCTCTTCCTGCTCCTGTTGATCGGACTGCCCGTCCTCGCACAGGGGCTCGGCTCGCACGCCCTGGCAGTGTCGGACGCCTTCTTCCGTTCCGGTGCCTTCGTCTTCGGCGGCGGCCACGTCGTCCTGCCGCTGCTGCGCTCGGCGGTGGTCGAACCCGGCTGGGTGTCGCCGGACGCGTTCCTGGCCGGCTACGGTGCGGCCCAGGCCGTTCCGGGACCGCTCTTCACGGTGGCCGCCTATCTTGGGGCCGTGGCGGAGCCGGGACCGAACGGCCCGGTCGGAGCCGCCCTGGCGCTGGTCGCGATCTTCCTGCCGGGTCTCCTGCTCGTCTACGGCACGCTGCCGTTCTGGGATGCCGTCCGGGCGCGACCGGCGGCGCGGGCCGCCATGCGCGGGACCAACGCCGCCGTGGTCGGCATCCTGGCTGCGGCCCTCTACGATCCGGTCTGGACCGGCGCGGTCGGCACGCCGCGCGACTTTGCCCTCGCCGCGGTCGCCTTCGTTCTGCTGACCGTCTGGAGGGCGCCGCCCTGGAGCGTCGTCGTGCTGACGGCCCTGGGCGGTCTCGTCCTCGCTCCGGGTTGAGAGCGGTCTCCGCTCAGGGCCGATCGCGGTTCGGGGCGGGCCGGTAGGCCTCCGCCGGCAGATCGCGCGACAGGCTCTCGCCGGTCGCGCGGCCCGGAGCCGGACTCGGCATCAGGCCGCCGCCGGTCCCTTCGGCCGGTTTGGGCACATCGGTGATGTAGCGCTGCGCTCCCCCCGGAGGCGGGTTCGCGACCGAGGGTTCGGTCGGAGGGGCTGCGCCCTGCGGCGTGGTGGGGGCGAGATAGCGGCGGCCAGCGTTGTCGGACGGCGTTGGCGGTGGTGGCCGCAGCGTCGGCGCGGCCTGCGGTTGGGCCGGAGGGATCGGGGCCGGCCTCGGTGCCGCCTCGGCGGGCGGCTCGCTGGGCGCGGGCCGGGCGGTCTGCCGCTTCGCCGGAGCGGGCTTTTCGCGTCGGACGGTCGCGGGACGCGGCCGGGCCGGTGCCAGCCGGGCGCCGGGTTCGCCGGGAAGGCTGATCGTCATCCGTTCGACCGCGGCCACGAGATCGTCGAGGCTGGCCTGCGCCGTGCGGCACAGCCGGATCCTCAGGGACAGGGCGCGCCGGCCCGCGGTCGGCGCCACCGAGCCATCGAACAGTCCGCCGCGACTCGCGACGCGCTGGGCCGTGCTCGCCCGCTCGAACCATTGCCACGCGTAGAGGCAGTCGCTGCCGAGCGCGAGGCCGAAGGGGCCGTAGCCGTTGCGCCGCGGCGCGACCACGTGAAGGGGCTGGCCCGGGAAGCGGACGGCGATCTCGCCCTCGATGCCGAACTGGCTCGGCTTGGCCAGCCGCGGCGGGAAGGCGAGCAGGAGGTCGCCGGTCTCATTGCGCAGGGCCACCTCGGCATGGTTGCGGCCGTCGCCGCCCTCGAAGCGGATGCGCTGATCGAACCCGTCGCGCAGGCGCGTCTCGACCACGCCGGCGACCGCCCCGGCCCCAGGCAGGCGCAGGACCGGCGCGGACTGGGCCAAGGCAGACTGCGTGAAGGCAGACTGCGTCAAGCCGAAGTGGGGCAAGGCGGCCTCGGCGAGGAGCAGGATCGGGAGCGCCGCGAGAGGTCGGAGGAAACGCGATCTCACGGAAAGCCCTTCGCGTTCGGCCCGGTGCCGGAGGAAAGGCGGGAGGGGACGGAGAAGCGGTCGCTCTCCGGGCTCGTCGCGGACCGGCCGCGCTCGCCCTGCTGGTCCTGCCAGAGGGTGCCGGACGGCGGCGGAGAAAGCCCCTCCGGCTTGTCGAGACCGTTATAGCCCGGCAGCAGGGCGAAGCCGTAGCGCTCATAGGGCATCGCGCCCGCCCCGTTCACCCGCCGCGCCACCAGGGGCGGGCGTGCGGTCACCGGCTCGCGGGCATAGGTGCCGGGGGCGGCCGGTTCGGAGAGCGCCCGCTGCAGCGAGCCCGGCGGGTAGCGCAGCGGGTTGTCGACGGGCACGCTCAGTGGAAACTCGTTGCGCTGCACCGCCGCGGGCATGGTGCCGGTCTGGGAGCCGACATTGGCCGCGTCCGGCCGGGGCACACGGCCGTAAGAGGGGGCCTCGGGCTTCGGCTCGCTCCTCGCCTGCGCGGCCGGCCGGGCCGGTGGCGGCTGCGGGCCTAGGCAAGGCAGCGGCGGACCGCCTGGATCTTCGCGGAACAGCAGGTCGACGACCTTCGGAAACAGGCCGTCGTAGCGGTTCACGACCTCGAGATAGGGACGCTGGCGCTTCAACCGCTGCAGCGTGAGCGCGTAGCCGAACACCGTGGTCTCGCTCGGCATCCAGGCGACGGCGCGCTGGAACCATTCGAGCGCCGTGTCGAACTGGCAGGAATTGTAGGCGTACCATGCCAGCCCCTGGGCGCCCTCGCCGGAGGCGGAGGCGATCACGACCTTGGCGTAGCGCTCGATCCGGGCCGGTTCGATGAAGGGCGGATTGGCCAGCGTCAGCTTGCGTTCGAGCACGTCGATGAACAGCAGCTCGTTGCCGACGAAGCGGTCGCGCCAAGCATAGGCCACCTCCTCCGCCTCGCGCAGCATGTTCAGCTCGCGCAGGGTGTGGGCGAGGCCGTGGGCGACCATGGCATCGCCGCCGCGGCCGATGGCAAGCTTGAACCATTCCAGCGCCTCGCGGAACTGGCGCCGCTTGTAGGCGTACCAGCCGAGCAGGCCGGTCTGGCTCGGGTCGCCGCTCTTGCGGGCATAGGCCTGGAAGGCGGTGAGGTCGGCCAGCGTCGGCGTCTGGGCCGGCTCGTCGTGCAGGAAGGCGGCGATGCGGGCGCGGGTGATGTCGAGGCGGATCGCATCGAATTCCGAGACGCCGTCCTGGGCCGACCGCCCCATGGCGATCAGCCGCTCGGCCTGATCCATCTTGAGATGGCTCATCGCCTTCTGGATGGTGGCGAGCCGTGCGCCCGCATCGGCACTGCCGTCCAGGACGGACTTGTAGAGGTCGAAGGCGTCCTCGGACGCCCCGGTGACGGCCAGCGCGTCGGCGATGAGCCAGAGGCTCTCGAGGTCGGTCGGGTCGAGGGCGCCGGGATCGCCGCGGTAGAGCGCGCCCACCTCCTCGGCGTTCTTGCCCGAGGCGTTCCTCTCCGCAGCGGCCTTGATGCTGTTGCGGAATTCCGCCCGGCGGAGCTTGCGCGCGAGTTCCTCCGAGGGCTGCCAGTTCGGCTCCAGGGAGCGGCGCGTGGCGATCGCCGCGCGCAGGTCCTGGAAGCGCCCGGCGGTGAAGAGATCCCACAGCGGCGCCTCCTCGGGCGGGCTGGGCTGCAGGGTGTCGAGGTCGGCCGGTTCGGTCCAGCCCGGATAGAGCCGCTTCAGCCGCGCGATCTCGGCCTTCATCCGTGCGGTCTGCTTCTGCGAGGCGTAGTAGCGCAGCGCGCTCTCGTCGACCATGCCGGGCGTGCCGCCGGTCTCGGGATCGACCAGGATCGCGGGCGCGCGGGCGCCGTCGCCGTAGATGACGCGCGGAGCGGTCTCGGATCCCGGCTGCGCGCCGCCCTGGGCGAGCACGGGCTGGGCGAGCGCGGGCGCCGGGCCCGCGAGCAGGGCGAGGGCGGCGAGGACCGCCGCGGGAGACGTCAGGATTTCACGCATGACGGATACCGCATCCGGGCCGCGATCAGCGCGAGGAGGTGGAGGGTCGTCGGATAGTAGTTCTGATTGTCCTGCACCGTTCTTAAAGGTTCGGGAAACGGCGTGCCGTCGGCGGCGCAGGCGGTGAGCGCGGGGATCGCCGTGTAGCCCACCTCGCTCAGCCACTCGACCGGCCGCCCGTCGCGGGTGTCGACGATCGGCAGGCGCTCCCGGTCGATCCCGCCCCACAGCGCCTTGAACGGCGCGTAATCCTCCGGCCGCCCGACCCCGGCCCAGGCGAGATAGAGCGGCACGCGGATCGCGTTGTAGGAGAACAGCGGCGGAAAGCCGTCGGCGGGGCGCAGCGCCTCCTTGGCCGAGATCCACTCGGTCGGCAGGCTGCTCGGCCCGAACCGGGACTGGCGCAGGAAGTCGAGGCCGCTGCGGATCAGAGAGGCCCAGTCGTATTCGGGGGCGACGATCGCCAGCCGCTGGAAGGCGGGGAAGACCCAGTAGGACAGGTTGATCAGAGGGCCGTCGGCACGCTCGCTGGCCGAGAAGCCGGAGACCGCCGGCAGCAGGACCGGCCCGTGCGGGTCCTTGAACAGGATCGTCTTGCGGCCGAACTCGACGGCGATGCGGCGCGCGGCGGTGCGATAGGAGGGTTCGCCCCAGGCCTCCGCCGCCTCGGTGAGCGCCCAGGCGACCAAGATGTCGCCATCGGTGGCGTTGTTCATGTCGGCCACCGCCGGGCGGTGGTCGGGCGCCCAGCGCCACGCCAGCAACTCGTCGGAGCGCACCATCAGGTTGGCGCGGGTCCAGCCCCAGATCCGCTCGAAGGCGGCCCGGTCGCCGGCCGCGACCGCGATCAGCATGCCGTAGCCCTGGCCCTCGCTGTGGCTGATCATACCGTTGGCGGTGTCGACGATCCGGCCCTGCTCGGTGACGAACCGCCCCCGGTAGGCGCGCCAGGCCGCGTCGTCGCCCAAGGTGTTGGCGAGGGCCGGGCCGGCATCGCTGCGCGCCGGCGTCTCGGGACGCGGCGGGCTCGGCAGGGCCGTGGCGGGGGGCACCGTGGTGGCCTCCGTCTGCTGAAGGGCCGGCTGCGTCGTCGGCGCGGGGGACGGCGGCTGTGCGGGCTGTTGGGGGGGCTGCTGGGCTGAGGCGGGCCCGGCCGCTGCCAGCGCGAGGGTCCACCCGGCGAGGCGCAGGACGGCGCCGAGACGGGCACGGGCGTGGGACAGTGCGGGGGCGGGCCGCATCACGAGTTCCTCCGGCCGAGCTGACGCACGAGGCCCGTGGTGGCGAGGCCGAGGCATAGGGCCATGAACAGGGTCATGCCGACGTAGTAGCCGGGGTTCAGGGAGAGCCACGCCGCCGAGACCAGCCGGAAGTTCGCGAGCGACCACGTGCGGGTCTCGATCAGCGCGACGCGATCCGGCTGGACCGTGGTGAGGGTGCCGTCGGACGCGTCCAGAAAGGCGGCGCGCCCGACGAGGCGGGTCCAGACCACCGGATCGACGAGGCAGGATACGGAGGCCTTGAGCATCGACGGGTTCGGGGCGGTGACGAGCACCGTGGTGTCGCCGAGCCGGGTTCCGCCGCTGTCCTCGGCGATGATCAGAGAGGCGCGGGGATTGACCGGCAGGTCCCCCGAGGCCGGCGCCTCGATCAAGGCCGTCACGCCGCTGCGCAGCCGCAGCGCCCAATTCGCGAGCCGGGTCCAGCCCTCCCGCAGGACCGTGGGGACGAAGGCCGCGCCCGACAGGGTCTGGTCCCAGCGGGCCACGAGCTCCTCGTCGGTTTCCGGGCTCGCCGAGCGCGGCGGGGGTCGCGATGCGGGCGCTGGGGCAAGGGCGGCGGCCGGGGCGGCGGCCGGCGCGGACGGGGCCGCCGCGGGGGCGGCCGCGACGCTGACCGGCACCGCGGCGGGCGGCAGGGCGCAGCGCATCGGCAGGTTGCGCCGCAGCCGGTCGAGGGTCAGCACGCCCTCGGGGCCGAACTGGCCCGGCGTCGCCACCGTCTCGGCCCGTCCCTGCCAGATGCGGCGGATCTCGTCGGGGTCGAGACCGACCTCTTGGATCGTCACCGGATTGAGGGCGCGGGCGGGCGCCACCACGAGCTTGGCGCCGCCTTCCGTTCCGCCGGCATCGGGCACGAATTCGAAGTCGATCACGCGCTTGGCCGCGATGGCGAGCCGGGCGGCCAGCGTGGCGGCGGCATCCGCCGTCTCGCGGTCGGCGACGGGCAGCACGAGGCGCGGACGCCCGCCCGAGGCGGAAGCCGGCACGGCGAAGGGGACCGCGCCCGCCTTGACCGCCGCGAGGTCGGGGGTGCGCACGGCGCGCGCGAGCGCCGGGATCTCGAGGCGGGTGCGGTCGAGGAAGAGGAAGCGCGGCTGCCGCGCCGTCGGCGAGAGGGTGTCGCAGACCTTGTCGGAGGCGTTCGGCAGCTGCGCGCTGATCTCGACGCTGTTCAGGCCCGGCCGCCACAGGCTCAAGGGGAGCGGGATGGCCTGATCGTCGAACACCTCGCCGCGGGAATAGGGCAGCGGCACGCTGGCGGCGTTGCGGCCGTTGATGTCGACGACGATCTGGGCGCTCGAATCGAGCCCGGCGGCGTAGCCGCCGGCCAGGTGCAGCATCACCTTGCCGTAATCCGCCGGCACGAAATCGGCGGGAAAGCGCAGCTCGATCCGGGTGCGCAGCAGGCGCCCGTTGAACTCACGGCTCGTGACGCCGAGACGCGCCAGTTCGAGCCGCTCGCCGCCCTCCACCTCGTAGCCCCGGATCAGGGGCGCGAGCGCGGCGCCGGGCCCGCTTCCGCCGGGATCGCCGGCTGCGGCGAGCTGGGCGATCGCCGCCCGCACGTCCTCCGGGCCGGGGCCGGTCACGGCGAGCGTCGGGGCGCGGTTGCCCCGCGGCGGCAGCAGTGCGAGCCGCGGCCCGGTGATCGGTCCGAGATCCTCGACGCCGTCGGTGCCGCGGATCTCGGCGGCGGTCCCCACGAGCAGGTTGACGCCGCTGCGGCCGGACAGCGGCGGCCCGAAGCTCACCGCGGGCCGGGCGAGCCGGCTCACGACGGCCACGGCCTGCACGGCACCGATCATCCGCTCCAGGCGCGGCAGGGTCGGCTTCTCGTTGAGGAGCACGCCCATGGGCAGCGCCCCGCTCTCGTCGGGCTCCAGGGCGGCCAGCGATTTCAGGTCCAGATCGGCCGCCGGCGCGACCACGAGCCCGGATCGGGAGGGATCGATCTGGGTCCACAGCTCGTAGGTCGCGTCGATCGCGCAATCGACGCGGTGGCGCTGGCTCGCGGTGAGGGTGACCGCGTTGTAGCCGGCCTTGAGGACGCCGTCGGGGATCGCGAATTCCACGACCTTGACGGCGCCGGGCGCCTGGATGCGGGTCCAGCCGACCTTGGTGCCGTTCACGAGGCCGGTGAGTTCCGAGCCCTCCGGCGCCACCGAGATCGCCGAGAGGTAGGAGACGCGCAGCCGTGCCCCGCCCCGGACCTGCCCCTCGGTGAGGTAGACCGGGTATTGCAGCACGTCCTCCTCGCCGGAGAGGCGGAAGCCGCGCGTGCCCGCGGGCAGGCGCCGGGCCGGGGCGATCGTCGCCTGCACCTGACTGCGGCGGGTGGCGTCCGGCGCCTCCGCGGGCGGACGGCCCGGCGCCGCCGACGGTTGCGCCGGGGATTGGGACGGCGACGGGTTCGGCTTGCGCAGGGCATCGCCGGCCGGGGGCACCGTCAGGCGTTCGGCCGGACCGGTCCCGAGGAAGCTCTGCGCGCGGGCGCCCGAACCCGAGCCCGCGAAACCCGCCGCGACCGCGCAGGCGAGCGCGAGGGCGGGCGCACGGGCGATCCGGTGCCACGCTCCGGAGCCGCTTCGTGGGGGGAGCCGCATCGCCATCCCCGTCACGCCGTGCCCGCTTCACGGCCGGACCGCCCGCCGAGTGCGCGCTCGTTCTCGTAGTCGAGCATCATCCGCACCCAGTCGTTCGAGGCGCGGGAGGGGGCTTGGTTCGGGGCTTGGTTCGGGACTTGGTGTGAGGCGTGGACCGCAGCCTGAGCGGAACCCGGCGCCCCGGCCGGCACGGGCTCCCTCTCAGCCGGCGCGGCGGCCCGGGGCGCGAGCGCCTGCGCCGAGGATGGAAGCAGCGGCTCGGGCAGGTTCACCCCGGTCGGTGCCTGTTCCGGCGCGTCGTAGATCGGCGAAGTGCCGTCGACCACCGGGGCGACGGCCGGGCGCGCGTCGGCGGCAAGCGCGTAGCGCAGGGCGCGCACCGGCTCGGAGAATCCCCACCAGATGAATTGCAGCGTGCCGGTGAGGATGTCCTTGTGCCGGCGGCGGCGCATCTGGAAGCGGTGCATCGCCTCCGCGTCGCCGTACATCAGGCCGGCGAGCGCCACGTAATCCTGCGGACGCAGACGGCCGAAGCTCAGGCGGGCGAAGGCCTCGTCCTTGGCGCGATCGATCCCCTCCAGGGTCACCGGCAAGGCTCCGGCCGCGCGCGCGCCGGGCATCGGGACGACGGTGAGCGCGCCCGTCATCGTACGGTGCCCGATTCCGGCCGGCAGCAGGGCGGCGGGCAGGCGCACCGTGCAGGCCTCGGCGGAGACGCGCTCGATCGACACGTCGATGGCCCGGCCGCCCAGCGTGATCTGGCCGCGCCGGCTGATGGCGAGAGAGGGCGTCCGCTCGAGTTGGCGGCGCTCGGCGCAGACGCCGAGCGCCGCGCCCGCGGTGAGCAGGTTGAACAGGTTCCACAGGCCGACCACCAGCATCAGGTTGGTCACGCCCGGCTCGAACAGGTAGCGCCACGCCGCCACCGCACAGCCCACCGCGAGCAGCCCGTAGACGGCGAAGAAGGGGAGCGAGGCCGACGAGAGATGGTTGTGGTCGAGGCTGATGCCCTTGTCGGTGACGTTGAAGGTGGGTTTTCGCGGTGACCAGATCACCGAGACGATCGCCTTCGACAGGTACAGGCCCTGAACGAATTCGTAGAGTTCCGAAACGAAGGGCCAGCGGAATTTGCCGTAGACGTAGTTCTGCATCATCAGGTTGATGACGATGTAGGTCGCCGTGTAGGCGATCGACTCGTCGACGCTGGCAACGAAAATCTTCAGGTCGAAGAAGATGTGCAGCAGAGGCGCGAACATGAAGATCAGCCGCGGCACGGGGAAGAACCAGAACGTCATGCTCGAGAGGTAGGCGATCTTCTGGATCGGCTTGAGCCCCTTCTGCAGCACAGGGTTCTTCAGGAGCAGGATCTGGAACATGCCCTGGCACCAGCGCGAGCGCTGGCCGATGAAGGCCGAGAGCGTCTCAGGCTGGAGGCCGGCGATCAGGGGCTTGTCGACGTAGGCGCTGGTCCAGCCGCGGGAATGCAGCTCGAAGGCGGTCTCGCAATCCTCGGTGATGGTGATGCCGGAAAACCCCCCGGCCTCGTCGAGCGCCGTGCGGCGCAGGAGGGCGGCGGAGCCGCAGAAGAACGAGCCGTTCCACTTGTCGAGCCCGCGCTGGGTCACCGCGTAGAACATCTCGTTCTCCGACGGCATCCGGTCGAACGTCTTCAAATTCCGCTCGATCGGATCGGGATTGAGGAAGGCGTGCGGGGTCTGGACGAGGAACAGCTTCGGATCCTCGGCGAAGTAGCCGACGGTCTCGCTCAGGAAGGAGCGGAACGGCACGTGGTCGGCGTCGAGCACGACGACGATCTCGCCGGTGGCGAAGGCGAGCCCGTTGTTCAGGTTGCCCGCCTTGGCGTGCTCGTTGCGGGCGCGGGTGAGGTAGCGGCAGCCGAGCGCCTCGGCGAGCGCGGTCAATTCGCGCCGCCGCTCGCGGGCGGCCTTGGCCTTTTCCGGGTTCGGATCGGCGCATTTCTGGTCCGACCCGCCGTCGTCGAGCAGCCAGACGGTGAGCTTGTCGGGCGGGTAGTTCATCTGGCGCGCGGCCGCCAGCGTCATCGCCAGGATGGCGGCGTCCTCGTTGTAGCTCGGCACGAACACGTCGACGGTGGGCAGTTCGGCCGCGCTCGCCGCCGGCGGCGGCCGCCGCTTGAGCGGGTCGGCGTTGATGATCAGGCTGACGAACAGGATGAAGACGCAGTAGAGCTCGCCGAGCAGCAGCAGCAGGCCGAAGCCGAAGCTGACCGGATCGCCGGGGGAGGGCAGCGTATCGGTGACCCGCCACAGGATGTAGCGGAGCACCACGAGGCTCCCGAGCGCCAGAAACACGAAGCGGGTGCGCGGTCCGTCGAGGAACAGCCATAGCAGGATCATCGCCGCCATGGCGGCGAGACTCATGGCGAGCTGGTTCTGAGTCCCGACCGGCTGGCTCAGCAGGACGAGGCCGGCGACCGTCGTTCCCATCCACGCCAGCCACCGCAGCGCACGTATCACACTCGCCACCCCTGCGTCGTGGACCGGTCCACCATGGAAATACGACGATTTCCGGATGCGTTCACGCGTTCGCCGCCCAACTCTGCCAACAGGGTTGATTTTGCGCTGGGAGGCGTCGCGTCACCCGTAGAAAAATATCCGAACCGGCGAAAGGACTTTCGCGGCTATAGAACGCAATATCAAGGAATGTCTTCCTGGTGCGAAAGTCAGACCTCGTCCGACAGGCAAGTACTTTGCCGCGCGTCGACGCGGCAAGGCGACGGATTGTCCGCAGGGCGAGGCCGGCGGCCGGCACGGCGTGCGGCGCTCGCGACCGGACGGGGGGGCGGCTCCCGGCCTTTGCGGCCGTGCCGTTCCCATCGGGCCGGCCTCCGCCGGGCGGCCGAGCGCCCTAGAAATTCGCCCGCGCCTCGATGCTCGAATAGTAGCCCGTGCCCTGCACCCGGTCCCGCACGTAGCCGGCCGCGAGCGACATCTGGACGGGGCCGAAGCTCAGCCCCGAGAGGTGGGCGCCGACGCGGTACTGGCGGAAGAAGTCGTCGCCGAGAAACAGCGCCTCCGGGCCGATATAGACCCCGTCGGCGACCATGTAGCCGACGCGGAAGCGGGAATAGTAGGCGTTGAACTTGGTCGAGTAGGAGCCGTAGGCCGAGACCATGGTCCGGTCGGTCGGCGTCGCGTAGAAGTTGCCGGCGACCTTCAGGCCGACGCCGGTGCCCACGACCGGGTTGCCGGGGTCGGGGATCGAGAGCTGGTTGCTGCGGACGTTGAAGCCGATGTAGCCGGCGAGCGCCGCGTCCCGCCAGATCCACTCGTAGCCCGCGAGCAGCGAGCCCTCCTGCTGGTAGCCGGTGACCCGGGCGCCGACGGCCTGCCCGGGATAGGAGTAGGTGCCGGCCACGCCCTCGACGCGCACGCGCGCCCCGCTCACCGTCGGAGGGGTGCCCAGCGCGGTCGTCACGGTGACGGAGCCGAAGGCCGAGGAGTTGGAGGTGATGCTGGTCGAGCCATCGACGGCCACCGCCCAGCTGTCGTCCACCGCCTGCGTCTGCGCGCCGGTGTACCAGTCCACGCCGCTCGCCGCGGGCGCCGCGGCCGGCAGGTCGGCGGCACGGGCCGGAGAGGCGAACGCGGCCGCGAGGCCGCAGGCCAGAACACAGAGAGTCCCGGGAGTCCGTTGATGGTTGCGAGAAACCACAGCCATTCGATCCTCGGATACGCACACGCTACGCACCGATTTATCGGGCCTCACGGTTAACAGGAGCCTCTCGGAAATCGGAAAAACGCAGGGCTCGGCGCTCACGGGCAATGGCGCTCTGGGCAAGGGCGCTCTGGGCAAGGGCGCTCTGGGCAAGACGGCCGCGATGGGGCGGGGCCGACAGACCGGTCCTACGCCGCTCGCATCTGCGGCGCCGCCGCGCTCAGCACCGCCGCGAGATCGTCCGGGCGGAAGGGCTTTTCGAGCTGCAGGAATCGCCGCGCCGCCGCCGGAAGGTGCCCGTGGGGGCTCGCCAGGATGATGCGGATGTCGGGGTAGCGCTCGACCACCGTCGCGGCGAGCTGGAGGCCGGTCATCACCGGCATCGACTGGTCGGCCACCATGGCATCGTAGGCCGCGCTCTCGCACAGGAGGGCCAGCGCGTGCTCGCCCGAGGCCGCCTGAACCACCTCGTGGCCGAGATCGGTCAGCGCCTCGGCCACGCTCGCCCGGACCAGGCTGTCGCTCTCCACGAGGAGGACGCGCAGGGCGGGCTGCCACAGAGCCGGCTCCTCCGTCCGCCGCCCGGCGGCCCTGAGCCAGATCTCGGCGAGGAAGGCCTCCTCGCCGGTCCCGTCCGCGACGAGGTGCCAGCCGGCCTCGATCTCGGCGAGGAGCCGGGCCACCGTCTCCAGGGATTCGGGGCGCGGGGCGGACGGTGCCTGCCGGCCGGGTTCGTGCTGCCCGCTGGCGATGAGGAGACGCACGCAGGGTCCCGCCGGCCGGGCGTGACCGGGCTCCGCCTCGCCCTCGTGCTCGGCGGCGCCGATCGCGAAGCCGCGAAGCCCGTGATCGCGGAAATGGAAGGCGAGGTTGAGCAGGACGAGTTCGAGGATGCGCTCGGCGCACAGCACCTTCGGCAGGTCGCCGGGAACGCGGTTGATGACCGGCACGTCGCGCAGCACGTTGGCCCCCATGAAGGCGAGGGCGGCCTCGACGCTGCGGCCGACGTCGCATTCGGCAATCGTCCCGTCCTCGCCGCGCACGAGGCTGAGCATCCGCCGGGTCAGCGCCGCCCCGCGCCCGGCTCCCGCGAGGGCGGCATCGACGAGGCGTGCCGGCTCGGGGTTCAGGCCGTGGCGGCGGCGCAGGGTGCCGAGATTGGCGAGGATGACCGTCAGCACGTCGTTGAAATCGTGAACGATGCCGTCGGTCACGCGGCGCAGGACGGTGTTGCGCCGCCGCTCGTTCAGGCCGGCGGGCGTCTCCGCGCCGTCATCCCCGATCGCCCGGCTCAGGGCATGGATGCGGCGGCCGTCGCCGGCCTCACGCAGGAAGCGCACCAGCACCCGCCGCTCCGCCTCGGGAACGGAATCGCTCCCTTCAGCGCGGGCGCGCAGGACCACGTCGTGCGGCCCGTCCGCCCGGCGCGCGGCGTCGAGGGTGAGGTCGAGGAGCGCGCGATCCTCCGGCTCGAACCACGCGGCGAGGTCGGACAGGTCGGCGGCGTGGTCGGACGCCGCCGTCCCGGTGCTGTCGGCGTCCGACCAGACGACCCGGCGCGTCTCCGGATCGATCTCCCAGCAGGTCCAACCGGACATCGCCTCGAAGGTCTGGAGCCGGCCCTTGATCCGGTCGAGGCCGGTTCCCGCCAGCGCCAGCGCCGCGTCGCGGCTCCGGGAGCGGCCGGCCACCGCCTCGCTCAGCGCCGCGATCTCGCGCACCGGCGACGAGCCCGCCTCGTCCGGTCCGGCCTCGCCCGCGGCGAGACGCTGCAGCGGCTGCGAGGCATGCCCGCCCACGGCGTAGCCGAGCGCGGCGGCCGCGCCCACCACGGCGAGGGCCAGCGCCAGGACGCGTCCGTCCGGGAGCATGCCCGCCGCTGCGGCCGGAGGCGCGAAGGCGGTCACCACCCAGCCGGGGCTGCCGAGTTCGCGCCCGCCCTGGACGGGCACCGAGGCCGAGCGGTGCTCGCCCCAGGGCGCGGACGCGGTGCCTGCGAGCACCCGCCCTTCGGCGCCGCGCACCGTGAAGACGACCGTATCGGGCAGGTCGAGCGCCTGGCGCAGGCGCGGGCCGATCTCGAGATAGGCGGGGCCGGCGCGAAGCTGGATCCGGTCGGAGCGGCCGGGCATTCCGAGGGACAGGATGACGTCGAAGGGGGCCGTCTCGTCACCGTCGTTGGTGGCGATGACGATCTCGGCGTTGCGCGCCCGGGCGAACCAGGGCTGCCGGGCCACGCTGCCGCCGGTTCGGCGCGGATCGGCGGCGGCGCGCACGCTCCCGTCCGCACCGATCAGGGCGGCATCCCCGTAGCGCGGGTTGAGGGCGAGCCAGTCGCGCAGCAGGGCGGCGCGGTCGGCCTCGCTCAGTGCCGGGTCGCCGGGGCGCAGCAGCAGCGCGAGGGTCCGCGCATCGGCGACGCTGCCGTGAAGCTCCGCATCGACCGCTTCCGCGAAGGCCCGCGCACCCGTCAGGGCGGCCCTTTGCGCCCCGTCCACGGCCGGGCCTGCCCCGACGATCGCGGCTCCGATCCAGGCGAGGCCGAGCGCCGCCGCCGCGATCAGGGCGAGCTGGACCGCATTCAGCACCTTGAGCGAGATCCGGACGGAATCCAGCATACGGGGGCTCCGCCGGCCCAGCCGGCCGGCCGCAGGGGGCCGGGATTGGCATGCCTGCCCTATAGGGGAGGGCGCTCAACGCTTAAGGGCCGGTTAACGCTGGCGGCATTCCGCAGATGGCCGCCCCGGAGCAGGCCGGAACGGAGATCAAGACGAAGATCAGGACGGACCGCACTCGGAGCCGTCGCCGCGTCGGACGATCGGATCCGCCCGGCCGACAGTCCGCGATTCGAATCGGACGCGATTCCGGGTGGCCTCGGCCACGAGGGATTTGTGGCTTTTGTGGCATGAGCCTTGCCAGATGCTTCCCGCCGGCCGCGAGGACCGGCGACGGCGAGCACCCGAGTTCCCGCGCAAGCCCCCGCGCGGACGACTCCCGTGAGCGGTTCCGACGGGATGGGACCGGTCTCGCCGTCCTCAAGGATGCGGAGCGCGAGATCGAGATGAATGCAATGGCCCTTTCCGTCGCCGTCACCCCCGAGATGGCCGAGGATGCGCTGGCGGCGCAGCTGATCGAGATGACGGTCGAGGACTGCCAGCGCGCCTTTGCCGAGGGCAGCGTCACCGCCGAGGCGCTGGCACAGGCCTTCCTGTCGCGGATCGAGACCTACAACCCGCGCTACAAGGCGCTTATCGTGATGAATCCGCAGGCACTCGACGATGCCCGCGCCATCGATGCCCGCCGCGCGGCGGGCGAGGAACTGGGGCCGCTCGCGGGCGTGCCCGTCGTCATCAAGGACACGATGGACATGGCCGGCCTGCCGAGCACCGGCGGCTGGCACTTCCTCTGCGCCGAGGCCGGCGGCGTCGACCTGATCCCGGCGACCGACGCGCCGGTGACGGCGCGGATGCGCGAGGCCGGCTGCGTCATCCTCGGCAAGACCAACGTGCCGGTGCTCAGCCATACCGGCAGCCACGCCAATGATTCCTGGGCCGGCCCCACCCTCAACCCGGCCGCGCCCGATCGCATTCCCGGCGGCTCCAGCGCCGGCACCGCCACGGCGGTGGCCGCGAGCCTCGCCGTGCTGGGGCTGGCCGAGGAGACCGGCGGCTCGATCCAGAACCCGGCCTCGGCGCAGGGGCTGGTCGGCATCAAGCCGAGCTTCGGCCTCGTGCCGAATGCCGGTGTGATGCCGCTGGCCGGCAGCACCCGTGACGTGGTCGGGCCGATCGCCCGCTGCGTGCGCGACGCCGCGCTCACCCTCGACGCGCTCGCCGGCTACAGTGCCGCCGACCCCAAAACCGTGGCCGGGATCGGCAAGCGCCCAGCCGGAGGCTATGCCGCCGGCCTCGAACCCGGCGCGCTGACGGGCAAGCGCCTCGGCCTCTACGGGCCCGGCTGGCGCGACCTGCCGCTCTCGGAGGAGGCGTCCGCCCTCTACGCCCGTGCGCAGAAGGAACTCGAGGCCGCCGGCGCCACGCTCGTCGCCGACCCTTTCGCCGGCACGGGCTTCGCCGCCATCGCCGAGCCGACGCCGGGCCTCGTCTATTTCGACGCCCGCGGCTTCGAATCGGCGCCCTACGACCTCCAGCTCTACCTGGAGCGGATGGGGCCGGACGTGGCGATCCGCAGCTTCGCCGCCTTTGCCGAGGCCACCAAGGCCGAGGATGCCTTCGCGCCGGGCGGCGTGCTGCATCCGATCACCAACCTGCGCCAGCTCGCCGCCTGCCTCGCCGACCCGGCGAGTCCGCCCGACCTCTCCGACTTCCTCGCCGCCCGCGAGGCCTATCTCGCGCTGTTCGACCGGGTGATGGCGGAGCAGGGGCTCGATGCCCTGGTCTTCCCGCAGATGCGGTCCGAGCTGCCGCCGCTGCACGGGCCCGGTACGCTCTTGGAGACCACGGTCTGCGAGATCAACATCGCCGGCCTGCCGGGGGTGACGCTGCCGGCGGGCGCCTACGCCTCCGGCTCGCCGTTCAACCTGATCTTCGTCGGCCGGATGTGGAGCGAGGGCGACCTCCTCGCCTGTGCCTACGCCTACGAGCAGGCGACGCATCACCGCCGCGCTCCGGCCCTCGACGCCCGATTCCTCGGCGCCTGATTCGGTATCCGGGTGATCGGTTCGGCCCAGCCCCACCGTCATTCCGGGTCGCTGATACGCGAGCCCGGAATCCACCCGTGATGCCACGGTGAGCCGTGCATCGCGGGTGGATCCCGGGTTCCGCTCCGCGGCCCCGGGATGACAGGTCGCGGCACCGAAGGAGTCGATCGGAAGCGTTGCGAGGCTTTGAGGTGGGCAGCAGGCCCGTCCGGCTCCCGCGGGGCCGGATGGGCCTGTCTTGTGATCTTGTCCCGTGATCTTGCTGCGCGGACTTGCACGCTGTGGTCCCTGCACCCTGTGCATGTGTTGAAATTGTGCGCGACCGGTCCGTGTCCGCGGCGCTATCCTCACTTCAACGGGGGACAGGGCCGGGATGCTGACCGATCATCGCCACGAGGAAATCCTCTCGCAGCTCGCGCAGACGGGGCGCGTCGGCGTCACCAGCATCGCCGCCACCCTGGCGGTCTCCGACGAGACGATCCGGCGCGACCTGAAGATGCTGGAGGAGCGCGGCCTGCTGCGGCGCATCCACGGCGGTGCGGTGCTGCCGCGCCTCGATCAGGAGCGCCCGCTCACCGAGCGCAGCGGGCTCAACAGCCGCGAGAAGGGGCGCGTCGCCGCCTTGGTCGAGGGTCTGGTGGAGGACGGGATGTCGATCTTCATCGACACCGGCACCACGACGCTGGCGCTGGCCCGGCGCCTCACCACCCGCAAGCTCACGGTGACGACGAATTCCATCGATCTCGCGCTGCTGCTGGCCGACAGCCCGGCGCGGGTGAACCTGACGCCGGGCCGCCTGCGGCCGAACGACAACGCGCTCGTCGGCTACGACACCGTGGACTACGCCCGGCGCCACTTCTTCGACCTCGCCATCATGGGCATCGCCGCCTGCGACCTCGCCCAGGGCTGGATGGATTACGAGGAGCACGAATCGGTCCTGCGCCGGGCGCTGCGGGGCCAGACCCGGCGGGCGGTGCTGCTCGCCGATTCCCGCAAGTTCGGGCGTCAGGCCAACCTCCAGACCTTCGACCTCGCCGCGCCGCTCACCGTGGTGACCGACCGTCCGCCGCCCGAGCCCTTCGCCGACCGCTTCAGGCAGCACGACATCGATCTCATCTGCGGCTGAGAGCGCCGGTCCGATCAGAGCACCTCACGGCGTCGGCAGCGTCGGCGTGACCTCGGGCGGCGTCTCGCGCACGGCGCGCAGTTCGTACCAGAGGGCGTTGAGCACGCCGACCGCGGCGGCCAGTCCGAGACCGAGGATCCAGGCGAAGTACCACATCGTCGCGACTCCTGATGCGAGGTGGGGGGAGCAAGGCAGGCCCCGGCACCGCCGGGGCCGGATCCGTCAGTAGGCGGCCGAGCCGGGGGCGGTGATGTCGCGGTCCGAGACCTTGCCCCACAGCACCCGGTAGACCCAGGCGGTGTAGGCGAGGATGATCGGCAGGAAGATCACCGTCGCGATCAGCATGTTGCGCAGGGTCGCCCGGCTGGAGGAGGCGTCGAACACGGTGAGCGCGTGGCCCGGATGCGTGCTGGACGGCAGGATGACCGGGAACATCGACAGGCCGACGGTGGCGATGATGCAGGCGATGCCGAGGCTGGAGGCCAGGAAGGTCAGCCCCTCGTGCCGGGCGCGGAAGCCGAGCGCCGCCAGCAACGGGCCGGCGATGCCGGCGAGCGGCACCAGGGCGAGCATGGGATGGGCCCGGAAATTGGCGAGCCACGCGCCCGCATCCGCCACGACCGCCTTGGCCAGCGGGTTGGACGGGCCGTCGCCGGGGAGCGGGCTCACCACCCGGTAGCCGCCGAAGGCGCCGGCCCAGACCAGGAGGCCGCCGAGGGTGAACAGGGCGGCGGTGACGAGCGCCGCCTTCATGCCGATCGCGCGGGCGCGCTCGGCGACCGGCCCCTCCGCCTTGAAGGCGAGCCAGGCCGCACCGTGCGCCACCAGCATCGCCAGGGAGACGCCGCCGCACAGCAGAGCCAGCGGGTTGAGCAGCCCGAGGAGGCCGCCGCCGTAGATCGGGCGAAGGTCGCCCGTGAAGTGGAAGGGCACGCCCTGGAGCACGTTGCCGACGGCGACGCCGAAGATCAGCGCCGGCACCGCGCCGCCGACGAACAGGGCCCAATCCCAGCGGGAGCGCCACGCCGCGCCCTCCCGCTTGGAGCGGTACTTGAAGGCGACGGGCCGCAGGATGAGGGCGAACAGCACGAGGAACATGGCGAGGTAGAAGCCGGAGAAGCTCAGCGCGTAGAGCGCCGGCCACGCGGCGAAGATCGCGCCGCCGCCGAGCACCAGCCAGACCTGGTTGCCCTCCCAGGTGGCGGAGACGGTGTGGATCGCCACCCGCCGCTCGACATCGGTGCGGCCGACGAAGGGCAAGAGGGCGCCGACGCCGAGATCGAAGCCGTCGGTGAGGGCGAAGCCGATCAGCAGCACGCCGAGCAGCACCCACCAGACGAGGCGGAGCGTTTCGTAATCCGAGAGAAGGGCGAGCATGGAGGGAACTCCTCGGGGGAGGGGCCGGCGCGACGGCGGTCTCCGTCGGCGCCGGCAGGGAGCGAAGGGAGGAAGGGCTACTCGGCGGCGACGAGGCCGGCCTCGTTCCGGTTCGTGCCGGCGCCGGGAAAGAGCGCGGCGGGATCCTCGGCCAGGGTCTCCGGCCCCTTGGCGATGGCGCGCAGCATCAGTTGCACCTCGATCACCGCGAGCACGCCGTAGACCAGGGTGAAACCGACGATGGTGGTGATGAGCGAGGGAATGCCGAGTTCGGAGGTCGCGAGCGCGGTCGGCAGAACGCCCTCGATGATCCAGGGCTGGCGGCCGAACTCGGCGACGAACCAGCCGAACTCGATCGCGATCCAGGGCAGCGGCAGGGCGAAGAGCGCGGCCCGGAACAGCCAGCGCGGCGCCTCGGCCTCGCGGGCGGTGTACCAGAGCGCCGCTCCGAACAGGGCGATCAGCAGGAAGCCGCACGCCACCATCGCCCGGAAGGTGAAGAACAGCGAGGGCACGTGCGGCACGGTGGACCACGCCGCCCGGTCGATATCCGCGTCGGTCGCCGTCCGTGGATCGCCGATCAGCGGCTTGAGGAGCTGCGCGTAGCCGAGATCAGCTTGCGTCCGGGCGAACTCGGCGCGGGCCGCCTCGTCCGTGCGGTCGGCCTTGATCCGCTCCAGCGCGGCGTAGGCGACGAGCCCGTTGCGGATGCGGTCCTTAGCGTGCGCGACCAGTTCGGTGATGCCGGGGATCTCGGTCGTCAGCGAGCGGGTGCCGATCAGGCCCATCGCGTAGGGGATGTGGAGCGCGTAGCGGGTGGTGCGGCTCTCCAGATCCGGGACGCCGATCGCCGTGAAGGCGGCGGGCGCGGGCTCCGTGTGCCACATCGCCTCCATGGCGGCGAGCTTCATCTTCTGGTGGTCGGTGACGGCGTAGCCGCTCTCGTCGCCGAGCACGACGACGCTGAGCGCCGAGGCCAGCCCGAAGGCCGCCGCGATGGCGAACGAGCGCTTGGCGAGTTCGAGATGCCGCCCGCGCAGGATGTAGAAGGCGGAGACGCCGAGCACGAACACCGCACCGCAGACATAGCCGGCCGAGACCGTGTGGACGAACTTCGCCTGCGCCACCGGATTGAAGATCACGGCGGCGAAGTCGGTCACCTCCATGCGCATCGTGTCGGGGTTGAACAGGGAGCCGACCGGGTTCTGCATCCAGCCGTTGGCGATCAGGATCCACAGCGCGGAGAAGTTCGTGCCGAGCGCCATCAGCCACGTGACGACGCAGTGGGCGAGCGTCGAAAGCTTGTCCCAGCCGAAGAAGAACAGCCCGACGAAGGTCGCCTCCAGGAAGAAGGCCATCAGGCCCTCGATGGCGAGCGGGGCCCCGAACACGTCGCCGACATAGTGCGAGTAGTAGGCCCAGTTCATGCCGAACTGGAACTCCATGGTCAGGCCGGTGGCCACGCCCAGCGCGAAGTTGATTCCGAACAGGAGGCCCCAGAACTTGGTCATGTCGCGCCAGATCTTGCGGCGCGTCATGACGTAGACCGTCTCCATCATGGCGACGAGAATCGAGAGTCCGAGCGTCAGCGGCACGAACAGGAAGTGGTACATCGCCGTCAGCGCGAATTGCAGGCGCGACAGATCGACGAGCAGCGGATCGGTCATGGGAGGCTCCTTGTCCGACGCTGCCTCTCGCGCCGCCGCGCTTGGCGATCCTTGACGCAGATCAAGGCCGCGCTCGCCGCCCCCGCCGCACAAGGCGGCATGACCCGACGATCCCCCCGCGCCCGATCCCGCCGCGCCACCCTAGAGCATCGTCCCGAAAGGTGGCTGCCGGCTTTCGGAAAAAGACGATGCAAAAACAAGAGCCTAGAGCATCGTCCCGGATCCGATATCCGGGACGATGCTCTAGAGCCCGCGGCGCTCACCCTCGCCCGCGGGGCGGCGCGGGCCGGCCTGTCGCGTCTGCACGCCCTCCAGGCGCTCCGTTGCGCCGCGACGCTCGGGCTCGCCGTGGCGCTGGCGCGGCTCGCGGGCGCGCTGATCGAGACGGGGCAACTCGACGGGATCGCGCTCGGCCTCGCCGGGGCCTGCCTGCTCGCGAGCGCCGGGCTCGGGAGCCTGATCGAGGCGCGCAGCGCCGCCCTGGAGGCGGAGGTCGCCGCCGCGCTGCTCGATGCCGCCGAGGCGCGGCTCGCGGGCATGCCGGCCCGCGCCGCCGCCGACCTGCCGCGCGGCGCGGTGATCGCCGGCCTGCAACGGCATCCCGGCGCGCTTGCCCGGCTCGTCGTCGGCCACGCCGCCGCGCGGCGGATGATGGGGCTCGGGCCGGTGCTGACCGCGGGTGCGGTCGCCCTGGTGTCCTGGCAGGCGGCCCTGGCGCTGCTCCTCGCCACACCGGTGATGATCGTGTTCTTCGCCCTCGTCGGCGGCATGATCCGCGATCGGGCCGCGGCGCAGGAGGCGGCGCTCGGACGGCTCGCGACTCAGTTCGCCGACCGTGTGCGGGCGCTGCCGACGATCCTGGCCGCCCACGGCCTGCCGCGCGAGACGGCCAAGCTCGACCGGCGGCTCAAGGCCTACGCCGACGGAACCATGGGCGTGCTGGCGGTGGCCTTTCTGAACGCGGGCGTGCTCGACTTCTTCGCCTCGCTCGCCATCGCGATCCTGGCGGTGTTCCTCGGGCTCGGCCATCTCGGCCTCGCCGAGGTGCCGGGTTTTGCGCATCTGGCGCTGTGGCAGAGCCTGCTGATCCTGCTGCTCGCCCCCGAATATTTCCTGCCGTTCCGTCGCTACGCCGAACTCTACCACGCCAAGGCGGAGGGCGAGGCTGCCGCCGAGGCGCTCGCCTGGGTCTTCGCGGAGGACGCGGCGCGGGAGACACCGGAACGCGGCGCGGTTCCGGCGGCGCCGGGCGCCCGCGGCCTCGTCCTGCCCCATGCCGGCCCCGTCGCCGATTTCGATCTGCCGGAGACCGGCCTCGTCGCGCTGACCGGGCCGAGCGGGGCCGGCAAGTCGACGCTGCTGCGGGTTCTAGCCGGCGTCGAGGCACCGCTCGCCGGCGCCGTCCGCCGGCCCGGACAGGGTCTGCCGGCGACCTGGGTCTCCCTCGACACGCCGATCCCGGCCGGCACGCTCGGCGCGGCGATCGCGGACGGCGCGCCCGCGACGCCGGAGGCCGTGGCGGCCGCCGCCGCGACCCTCGGCCTGAGCGATGATCCGCACTGGCCCGGCGGCCTCGACGCCCCCGTGCGGGCGGGCGCCGAAAACCTCTCCGGCGGTCAGCGGGTCCGCGTCGCCGTCGCGCGCCTGCTGCTGCGGCCGGGCATCGCCTTCTGCGACGAGCCCAGCGCCAAGCTCGATCCCGCGAACGCCACCCGGGTGCGCCACGCCCTGGCCTGGGCCGCCCGCACCCGCCTCATCGTGGTCGCGACCCACGATCCCGCCCTGGTGGCGATGGCCGATCGGCGCATCGCCCTCGGCGCCACCCGTTCCGAGAGGCAGGCCGCGTGAAGCGCACCCGCTCCGACCTCAATCCCGCCGGCTCGCCCCGGGCCGAAACGACCCGCGCTTGGCGCCTCGCCTTCGCCCTGGCGGCGCTGGCGCTGGCCGCGAATCTGGCCCTCGCCGGCACCGCCGTCAGCTTCCTGGCGGCGGTCGCCCTGGCCGGTGCCGGACCGGCGGCCTTCGCCTTCAACTTCCACCACCCCGCCGCCCTGGTGCGCCTGTTCGCGCTGCTGCGCACCGGTGCGCGCTACGGCGAGCGCATGGCCGGCCACCGCGCGGCGCTGACCGATCAGGTCCGCCGCCGCGCCGGCCTGTTCGCGGCCCTGGCGCGGGCGCCGGAGAGCCGCGGCAGCGGCTGGCAGCTCGGACGCCCGGAGCGGCTCGCCGACTTCATCGACGACGTGGCTGACGTCGATTACGCCCGGCTGCGCGTCGGCTTCCCCGCCGCGACGACCGGCGCGGCGCTCATCGGACTCACGCTGCTCACGGCCTACATCGCGCCGCTCGCGCTCCCCGCCGTCGCCGTACTCGCCCTCGCCGGAGCCCTCTTCGCCCGGAGCACGATCCGGCGGCTCAGGACGACCGAGACGTGGATCCGCCACGCGCGCCGCGCCGCCGCCGCCGATCTCGGAAGCGCGCTGACGGGCGCCGTGCCCCTCGACGCCGAGGGGCGCCGCGGCGCGGCCCTGCGGATCGCCCTCGACCCGCTGCGCGATGCGGAGCGCGAGGCGGCCTGCGGACGGCGGACGCTCGCCCGGTTCGAGGCCGTGCTGGCGCTTGCCGGCCCGGCCATCGCCCTGGCCGTGCTGCTCGGTGCCTGGAGCGCGGGCGCCCGCGGCACCGCGCTCCTGCCCGCCGCCTTCCTGGCCTTCGCCTGGCTCGCGCTGGCCGAGCCGGTCCTGTCCCTGCCGCGGGCGCTGCTCGGTTCCGTCCGCGCCCGCCTCGCCCGCCCCTCCCTCGACCTCGAGGATGGCGCCGGCGCCGAGCCGAGCCCCCGGTCCGGTCCGGCCCCCGGCGCCCTGACCCTGCACGGTCTGCGGCTGCGGACGCCGGACGGGCGCGATCTCGGCCCGGTGCCTGATCTCGCGGTCGTGCCCGGCACGCCGCTGACCCTCGTCGGCGCGAGCGGCTGCGGCAAGACCACCTTGCTGAAGGCGCTCGCCGGCTGGAACAGCGAGCGGCCCGGAGAGGCGGTCCGCCTCGGCGGCCTGCTCCGCCCGGCGGCCGAGCGGCGGGCGCTGACGCATCTCGGCCTGCACGATGCCGCGATCCTGTCCGACACCGTGCGCGAGAACCTGTTCGCGCCGGGCGCATCCGACGCGCAGCTCTGGGAGGCGCTCGAGGCGGTCGAACTCGATGCCCGCATCCGCGCGGGCGGCGGGCTCGATGCCTGGATCGCCGAGGGCGGCCTCTCGCTCGGCGAGGCCCAGCGCCTCACGCTCGCCCGCGCGCTCCTGAGCCCGGCCCCCGTCATCCTGCTCGACGAGCCGGCCGAGCATCTCGGCGACGATCAGGCCGCGCGCATCCTCGGGCGTCTGCTCGCCCGCTGGCGCGAGCGCGTCGTCGTGCTGACGAGCCACCGCCCCGATCTCGGGCTGCCCGGACGCCGGATCGCGCTCGGGCTGGAGTGAGGGATCTCCCGCCGGATCGCGCCCGCCATCCTGTTCGGGCAAGCCGCTCGCGCGTCGGGTCTCGGCGAAGTCCCGTGCCGGCCACCCGCGCGAGCCGGTATCCGAACCGGGCGGCGCGTCGAGCAAGGCGCCTTCCGAAATGGAGCCTTCTGGGCCGATAGGGCCGTTGCCGGCCGTCGCGATGGAGCCTTGGAGGGGGCCGCAGACGCGGGCCCGGCGATGATCTTCCGAGTCATTCGATGCGACCAAGATCGGTGAAGATGTCAGGATAGCAACGCGAACACGGAAATGGCTGTCCGGCAGAAAGACCCGGCACCCGTCGTCGTAACGCGACGGCCTGATCGTCCGTCATCATCGGCGCGATCCGGCACGCTCCGGTTTCGACTTCACAAGCGGCGCAGGCCCAGGCTATTGATCGGCCTGAGCGCGTTGCGGACGGGAGGTCTCCGATGCAAGACTCTGCCGAGAGCGCCGGTGTCGGAACGGCTTCAGCCGGGCATGCCTGCGCCCATGACCGGGCGGAAGGCGGCTGCGCCGCGTGCAAGGTCCGCCTCGTCAGCGTCTGCGCGGCGCTCACGCGCGAGGAACTCGCCGGACTGGAGGCGCTGAGCCAGCAGGTCCATCTCGATCCGCGCCAGGCCCTGTTCCAGCAGGACGACCGGGCGGGCGCCGTCTACAACGTCACCGAGGGGAGTTTGCGCCTGTCGCGGCTCCTGCCGGACGGGCGGCGGCAGGTGATGGGCTTTGCCCTGGTCGGTGACTTCCTCGGTCTCGCTCTGCCCGAGCGCTTCACCGTCACCGCCGAGGCGCTGGCGCCGACGATGCTCTGCCGGTTCGAGCGGCGCGCCTTCGCCGGTCTCGTCGCGCAGACCCCGCATCTGCTGCAGCGCCTCTACGAGCGTGCCGGCCACGAGCTGACGCTGGCACAGGATCACATGATGCTGCTCGGCCGGCGCACCGCCGAGGAGAAGGTGGCGAGCTTCCTGCTGGGCCTGCGCGCGCGCTACGGCCGCATCGGGCACGAATCCGTCACCGTCGAGCTGCCGATGGGCCGGCAGGACATCGCCGACCATCTCGGCCTCACCATCGAGACGGTGAGCCGGATGCTGACCCGGCTCGACCGGGAGAAGGCGATCCTGATCGTGCCCGGCGGGGTGCGCCTGACGGATCCCGCGCGGCTCGAGCATCTGGCGGCGAGCTGAGATGCCTCAGCGTTCCAGGCTCTGAAGGTAGGCGATCAGGGCCTGGGCCTCGTCGGGATCGAGCCGGAATTCCGGCATCGCCGGGTGGCCGGTGGTGATGCCCTCGGCCAGCGCCTCGGCAAGATCCGTGACCGGGTATCGCGTGTGCAGGTCACGGAACGGAGGCGCTTCCGCCAGGGGGCTCGCGCCGATGCGGCCGATCGCGTGACAGCGGGCGCAGTTCGTCCGCGCGATGGTCTCGCCGCGCTGGGCGCGGGCATCGAGAGCCTGGGCGGCGGCCGGCACGGCGACCAGCAGGAGGGCGAGGATCGGGAGGGCCGTCGGAGAGCGCATCAGTGACACATCAGGCAGGGGAGGGGGCTGGTTCGCAGCATCTCGTGGGTGACGCCGCCGAACAGCCACTCGCGCAGGCGGGTATGGCCGTAGGCGCCCATCACGATCAGGTCGGCCTCCTGCTTCAGGGCGAAGCGCAGGAGTTCGTCGGCGTCGCTCACGACGGTGCGCAGCAGGTGCGTCGTCACGGAGGCGCCGTGGCGGGCGAGGTGGTCGGCGACATCCTCCGCCCCCTCGTAGCGCGCGCCCTCGCCGGTGCTGACGACGAAGACCTGATCCGCCTCTCGGATGAAGGGAAGGGCGGCCGAGACGGCCCGGCGTGCTTCCCGGCCGTCCTTCCAGGCCACGACGATCCGGGCACCCCGGATTCGCTCGATGCGTGGGGGGAGCACGAGGACCGGGCGGGCGGCCTCCATCAGGACGGGGCCGGGCGGAACGCCGAGGGCACCGGGCGCGACGTCCTCGGGACCGCGGCGTCCCACCACGAGGAGGTCGGCCGCCCGCGCCTGCTCGACGAGATGGGTGATCGGGCCGGCCAGGGCCTCGCGCCAGTCGCGGCGCAGCGGCGGGTCGACGGAGCGGTCGAACAGTTCCCGTGCCCGAGCGAGTGCGGCGCGGGCCTTCTCCTCGAATTGCGGCTCGGCGTCGTCGATCTCGCCGATGTCGCGTACGTAATCCGGTGCCGGCACCTTGCAGGCGGCCGCCCCGGTGAGCGTCGCCTCGAAGCGCTGCGCGAGGCCGGCGGCGAGCCGGATGCGGTCGGGCGCGGCCCCGTCGAGATCGACCGAGACCAGGATGTTCGCAAAAGCCATTCTCGCCTCCCTGGGGCTTCCCCAGCCGCTCGACGGCAGCATCCTTGCCGGCCGCCCGGCGCGGGTGCCTTGATCCAGCGCAAGGCGGTCGATGGCTTCCGCGCCGCGAGCGCGCTTCCCGCCGCGGCCGTTCCGGCGGATGGCCGGGCGCTCGGCTGCGCAGGGCGATCGCTTCTCCGCTGCGGCTCGGGCGAAGGCGAAGGTCGCGGCGGTCTCACGCCTGAGCCGCCCGTTTGAAACCGGCGGCAGGACAGCCTAGTCATCGTCGAGAGGGGGAGGTCATCCATGCAGCGCACGACCATCGCCATCGATGACGAGCTGGCCGCCGCGCTCGACGCTTACATGGACAGCACCGGCGCGGGGAGCCGGTCGGAGGCCATCCGCGACCTCGTGCGGCGCGGCCTGTCCGCGCGTCCCGAAGCGCCGGCCGAGGCGCCGTGCTTCGGCATCGTCAGCTACACGATCGACCAGTCGGTGCGGAACCTCGCGGCGCGCGTGCCGCAGGGACGTCTCGACCGTCACGATCAGGCGGTCGCCTCCCTGTCGATCCCGATCGATCACTCGACCTCGATCGACGTGACGCTGATGCGCGGCCCCGTCGGGGACGTGTCGTCCTATGCGGAGAGGCTGTTCCTCGAGCGCGGCGTCATGCACGGCTCGCTCAACCTGATTCCCGTCGTGGAGGACACCTCCGCGCACTCGCACGAGGAAGGCTTCGCCTCGAACCACACCCACACGCATCTGCGCGTGCGCAGCGGCTTCTGAGACGGCCTCCGCTCGATCGGAGCGCAAGGCCGTCTCGATCCTGCGGAGCTAGGCGGCGCGGGCGAGGCCGTCCGGATGCGCCTGCGCCGCGCCGCCATGCTGCTTGAGCGGTCTGTTGCCGGTCAGGCGGCGCAGGAGCACGTAGAAGACCGGCGTCAGGAACAGGCCGAAGGCGGTGACGCCGATCATGCCGGAGAACACGGCGACGCCCATGGCGTTGCGCATCTCCGCTCCGGCCCCGGTCGCGGTCACCAGCGGCAGCACGCCCATGATGAAGGCCATCGAGGTCATCAGGATCGGGCGCAGCCGCAGGCGGCTCGCCTCGATCGCGGCCGCCAGCGGGGTGCGGCCGGCAAACTCCAGTTCGCGGGCGAATTCCACGATCAGGATCGCGTTCTTGGCCGAGAGGCCGACGAGCACGATCAGGCCGATCTGCGTGAACACGTTGTTGTCGCCCGCCGAGAGCCAGACCCCGAACATCGCCGCGAGCAGGCCCATCGGCACGATCATGAGGATGGCGAGCGGCAGGGTCAGGCTCTCGTACTGCGCCGCCAGCACGAGGAAGACGAGCAGCAGCGCCAGCGGGAACACCCAGATCCCGGAATTGCCGGCGATGAATTCCTGGTAGGTCAGGTCGGTCCACTCGAAGGCGAAGCCGCGCGGCAGGGTCTCGGCGGCGATGCGGGTTGCCGCCGCTTGCGCCTGCCCCGACGAGAAGCCGGGGGCCGCGCCCGCGTTGATGTCGGCCGACAGGAAGCCGTTGTAGCGCATGGCCCGCTCCGGCCCCGCGGTCTGCCGCACGCGCAGCAGGGCCGAGAGCGGCACCATCTCGCCGGAGCCGGCGCGGACCTTCAGGAGCCCGACATCGTCGGAGCGGGCCCGGAACGGCGCGTCGGCCTGGACGCGGACCGAGTAGGTGCGGCCGAACTTGTTGAAGTCGTTGACGTAGAGCGAGCCGAGATAGATCTGCAGCGTGTCGAACACGTCGGTGACGGGGATGCGGAGCTGGCGCGCCTTGGTCCGGTCGAGGTCGGCGAAGAGCTGCGGGACGTTCATCTGGAAGCTTGAGAACAGGCCGGCGAGTTCCGGTGCCTGGGCCGCCTTGGCCATGAAGGCCTTGGTGGCGTCGTTCAGCGCCTCGTAGCCGAGGCCGGCCCGATCCTCGATCTGCAGCTTGAAGCCGCCGATCGTGCCGAGCCCGTTGACGGGCGGGGGCGGGAACATCGCGATGAACGCCTCGGGAATCGCGGCGTACTTCCTGTTGAGGGACTGCGCGATGGCGGCCCCGCTCAAGCCGGGGCTCTTCCGCTCCTCGAACGGCTTCAGCGTCGAGAACACGATCCCCGAATTCGAGGAATTGGTGAAGCCGTTGATCGACAGGCCGGGGAAGGCGACGGCGCTCTCGACGCCGGGCTCCTTCAGGGCGATCTCGCTCATGCGGCGGATCACGTCTTCCGTCCGGTCGAGGGTCGCGCCATCGGGCAGCTGGGCGAAGCCGACGAGGTACTGCTTGTCCTGGCCCGGCACGAAGCCGCCGGGGATCCTCTGGAACAGCACCACGGTCACGCCGACGAGCGCGAGGTAGAGCACCATCATCGCGCCCTTTCGCGAGACGACGGCGCCGACGCCGCGGCCGTAGCCGTCGGAGGCCCGCCCGAAGGCGCGGTTGAAGCGGCGGAAGAACCAGCCGAGCAGCGTGTCGAGCACTCGGGTCAGCCGGTCCTTCGGCGCGTGATGGTCTTTCAGGAGCAGCGCCGAGAGGGCCGGCGACAGGGTCAGCGAGTTGATCGCCGAGATCACCGTCGAGATCGCGATGGTGAGCGCGAACTGCTTGTAGAACTGGCCCGTCAGGCCGCTGATGAAGGCGAGCGGCACGAAGACGGCGACGAGAACGAGCGCGATGGCGATGATCGGGCCGGAGACCTCGCGCATGGCCTGATAGCTGGCCTCCCTCGGCGAGAGGCCGGCCTCGATGTTGCGCTCCACGTTCTCGACCACGACGATGGCGTCGTCGACGACGATGCCGATGGCGAGCACGAGGCCGAACAGGCTCAGCGCGTTGATGGAGAAGCCGAAGGCGTGCATCACCGCGAAGGTGCCGACGATGGAGACCGGCACGGCGAGAAGCGGGATGATCGAGGCCCGCCACGTCTGCAGGAACAGGATCACCACCAGCACCACGAGGGCGACCGCCTCCAGCAGCGTGTGGATCACTGCCTCGATCGAGGCGCGCACGAACTGCGTCGGGTCGTAGACGATCTGGTAATCGACCCCTTCGGGCATGGTCCGCTTGATCTCGGCCATGGTCTGGCGGACCTGATCCGAGATCCGGATCGCGTTCGAGCCGGGGGATTGCGAGATCGGGATCGCCACCGCCGACTTGTTGTCGAGGAGCGAGCGGAGCGCGTAGTCCGAGGCTCCGAGTTCGATCCGCGCGAGGTCGCGCAGGCGGGTGATCTCGCCGTTCTCCCCGGTCTTGACGACGATGTCGCCGAACTGCTCCTCGCTGGTAAGGCGGCCCTCGGCGTTGAGCGACAGCTGCAGGTCGAGGCCCGGCACCGCGGGCGAGGCGCCGATGACGCCGGCCGCCGCCTCGACGTTCTGGGCCTGGATCTCGCGCACCACGTCGCCGGCGGACAGGCCGTGCTCGGCCACCCGCTGCGGGTCGAGCCAGATCCGCATGGCGTAGTCGCCGGAGCCGAAGAGCTGGACCTGCCCGACGCCGTCGAGACGGGCGAGGCGATCCTTGATGTTCAAGACCGCGTAGTTGCGCAGATAGGTCATGTCGTAGCGCCCGTTGGGCGAGACGAGGTGCACGACCATGGTGAGATCGGGCGAGGACTTCACCGTGACGATGCCGAGCTGGCGCACGATCGCCGGCAGGCGCGGCTCGGCCTGCGAGACGCGGTTCTGGACGAGCTGCTGCGCCTTGTCGGGATCGGTGCCGAGCCGGAAGGTGACCGTCAGCACCATCACGCCGTCGGTCGTGGCTTGGCTCGACATGTAGAGCATGCCCTCGACGCCGTTGATCTGTTCCTCGATCGGCGTCGCGACCGTCTCGATGATCACCTTGGGGTTGGCGCCCGGGAAGGTCGCGCGCACGACGACCGAGGGCGGCACGACGTCCGGATATTCCGAGATCGGCATCGCGAAGAGCGAGATGAGCCCGCCGACGAAGATGAGCACCGAGAGCACGCCCGCGAAGATCGGCCGGTCGATGAAGAATTTCGAGAGATTCATGCCGACCCTCGGAAGAAGACGGGGCGAAGGGATGCCGGGGAAGCGGATGTGAGGCGGCCGTCCGCACAGCCGACCGGGCGGCCGGTCACGGTGGGTCCGCCGGGCGGTTTCGGGGGTGGGGAGTCGGAGCGGCGCGCATCTCGGCGCCGCGCGCGCTTAGTCGGCGCGCGACCCCAATTTCGCGCGCGAGCTTCATTCCGCTCGCGCGAAAATCATTCCGCTCGCGCGAAAGTCATTCCGCTCGCGCGAAAGTCATTCCGCTCGCGCGAGCTTGGCCGTCCCGGGCGAGACATCCTGCGGGCGGGCGCCCATCCGGACCGGTTCCGGGCTGATGCGGGTGCCGGGCCGGATGCGCTGCAGCCCGTTGACCACGATGCGCTCGCCGCCGGACAGGCCGGAGGTCACGACGCGCAGGCCGTCGACCGCCCGGCCGAGGGTGACGGCCCGGAACTCGGCCCGGCTGTCGGCCCCCACCACGAGGACGAAGCGCTTGTCCTGGTCCGTGCCGATGGCGCGCTCATCGACGAGCAGGAGCGATTCGGGGACGGCTTGGCCCAGCCGCATCCGCGCGAACTGGCCCGGGATCAGGTGGCCGTCGGCATTGGCGAAGGTCGCGCGGACGCGGACCGTGCCGCTGCGCGCATCGACCTTGTTGTCGCTGAACTGCAGGCTGCCGCGGGCGCGCGCGCCGTCGGCGGTGATCATCTCGACCGGGATCCGCGCGAGCCGGCCGCGGCCGCCCGACGGTTCGGCGATCGAGGCGAGTGCCTTCAGGATGACGGTCTCGTCGGCGTCGAAGCTGGCATAGACCGGATCGACCGAGACGAGGGTCGTCAGCACCGCGGCGCCGGCCCCGGTCGCCACGAGGTTGCCCGGCGTGATCTCCCGGCGGCCGACGCGGCCGCCCACGGCCGCCCGCACCTGCGTGTAGTCGAGGTTGAGCCGCGCCGCCGCCAGCGCCGCCTGCGCCCCCGCCAGGGTCGCCTTCGCCTCCTTGAAGGCGTTGGCGCGCACGTCGAGGTCGCGCGCCGTGACGATGTGCCGGTCCGACAATTGCTGCCCGCGCTCCAGGTCGCTCGAGGTCAGGGCGACCCGCGCCTCGGCGCCCGCGACCTGGGCCTCCAGGCGCTGGACCTCCGCCGCGTAGGGCGCGGGATCGATGGTCACGAGGAGATCGCCGGGCTTGACCAGCTCGCCCTCGACGAAATGCGTGGCCTGGATCGCGCCGCCGACGCGGGCCCGCACCTCGATGCGGTCCACCGCCTCCAGGCGGCCGGAGAACTCGTCCCACAGGATCACGTCGCGCGGCTCGACCGTGGCGACGGCGGCCGGCATCGCCGGCTCGTCCTGCGGGGTCGCGGCCTGGGCCGGCGCGGTCTGCCACACGGCAGCCGGCGCCGCGAGCCAGGCGGCGCCGGCCAGCAGGGAGAGGGCGAGGCCGACCCCGACGCTGCGTCGGAGCAGAAAACGGCCTAAGGAGGTGCCACGCTGAGGATCCACGAGCGGCTCCGACATCTGTAGGGTTCGCTACACATGTCGGCGTGGACGCCGCGCGTCAAGAGACTTATCTACCACTTGATACAAAACTTCGATACGGAATTTGGAGCCCGCGGACAATGGTGATGGGGCGGCCCCGGTCGTTCGACACGGACAAGGCCCTCGACGAGGCGATGGAGGTGTTCTGGCGCCACGGCTACGACGGCGCGAGCCTGGCCATGCTGACGAAGGCGATGGGCATCAAGGCGCCTTCCCTCTACGCGGCCTTCGGCAGCAAGGAGGGGCTGCTGAAGGCCGCCCTCGACCGCTACGCGCAGCGGCGCTGCGAGCATATGCGCCACGTGCTGGCCGGCGCGACCGCCCGCGAGGTGGCCGAGCGGTTCCTGTCGAGCATCGCCGAGAGCCACACCGACCCGGCCAACCCGCCGGGCTGCCTTCTGGTCCAGGGCGGGCTCGCCTGCGGGGAGGGTTCGGAGAACATCCCCTTCGAGCTGGCCTCCCGGCGCGCGCAGACCGAGGCGGACCTGCGCGAGCGGTTCGCCCAGGCCCAGCGGGACGGCGACCTCGCGCCGGAGGCCGATCCGGCGGCGCTGGCCCGCTTTCTCTCGACGGTCGCCTCCGGCATGGGCGTCCTGGCCTCGTCGGGCGCCGACCGCGACGCCCTGCGGGCGGTCGCGCGCGTGTCGCTGAGCGCCTTCACGCGCTGTCCCGAGGCGGGCGGCGTCCCGTCCTGATCGCGCCGGAGGCCTCATCGGGCGCTAAGGGATGGTCCTCGGCGAGGGGAGGGGCCGGGAGGGCGTGAGGACGGGGCGCATGCTCCCGCGCACCTCTCCCAACGCGCCGCGTGCCACGTCTCGAACCGGGGCATGCGTTGGGCTAGAGTGGGCCGTTCCCGGTTCGGGCCGATGACAGCGCCCGCTCCGCTGCACGAGAACGCGCCGGATGGACGACGAAGACAGGATCCGCACGGATATCGAGTTCGCGGTCGCCGACGCCTGCTGGCGTCACGAGATCGCCAAGCAGATCGGCACGTCCGTCGTCGAGGAGGCGTTGACGCCGCCCGAAATGAAGGGCGAACCCGAGACCGCGCTTCGTCTCGCCTACGAAGAGCGCCTGCGCGCGCTCCAGGCTTGGCGGAGCGCGCGCGGCCTCACCTGATCGGATCGCCTACTGCAGGGGCGGATTGCGACCCGCGAGCGTCGAGGCCGCCCGCTCGATGCGCTCGCCGGCCTGGAGCAGGGCTCGCTCGACGAGAGTGAACAGCTCGGGATCCCCGGCTTCCTCGGCCTGGCGCGCCGCCTCGAGCAGCGCGTCGAAGGCGGCGCAGAGCGCGTCCGCCGGCATCGTCTCCGGTGGCCGAGGGCGCGGGGGGCGCCCGGAAGAAGGATCGACCCCGTGCGCCGAGAGGATCTCCCGCGAAGTGGCGATGATGCGCTTCGTGCGCTCGACGATCGTGCGGATTTCCGACGCCAGCTGCGTGGTCCGTTCGACCTTCGCGAGAGCCGTGCTCGTCCATGGTTCGGTCATCGGGCTTCACCTTGCCGGATCGTCCGGGATCGTCTCCAGGGCGTGAGCCTGTGAGGATCGCGCGTGGCGCCCGGCCGTTCGACACGCAGATGTGCGGCTCTCGCCTGGGCCGCGGGCATCGTCCACAACCGGCAGCTTCGCATCCCGGTGGGTGAAGCCGCAAGCCGATGCGTCGCCGGCCGCAGGTTGGGCGAGCCTGTCCGTCCGGGACAAGCCTCCGGTTCAGTGAGCGATGAGCCGGCTCACGGCTCGCAGCAGTTCGTCGTCGAGGATCGGTTTGCCCAGAACGGCGTGCGAGCGGTAATCCGACCCCTCCGCGATCCTGACCTCGCCCGTGGCGAACAGGTAGGGCACGCCGCGTTCGGTGAGGCGGTCGGCGACGATGTAGACCGGCTCGCCGTTGAGATGGATATCGAGCACGGCCGCATCGAGCGGCCCGGTCTCGATGAGCGCCAGAGCCCGCTCCGCGTCCGGAACGGGGCCGGCGACCTCGGCTCCGGCCTCCTGCAGCCATCGCTCGATCTCGATCGCGATGAGGTACTCGTCCTCGACCACGAGGATGCGGCGCCCTGACAGGGGAAGGGTCGGCGGGGTCATCATGGCTCCGGCAGCAGGAAGTTGCCGAAGCCTATCCCCATTGCCGGTGCAGCGAATTTTCCCAGGTTACTTCAGCGGAAGTTCGATCCGGCAACGCACGCCGTCGATATTGAGAGCGTATTCTGTCCGTCCCTGCAGAGCATAGGCGAGAGCATTCTCGATCAATTCGCGCCCGTAGCCCCGCCGACTCAGGAACTGCGGTTCGACACTGATGTCGCTCTCGACCCAGTTCAGCGCCATGCGCTTCCCGTGGCCGCTGTTGTGGATGCGCTCCCAGGTCACGGACAGGCGCCCCGCATCGTCGCGCAGGGCGCCGTACTTGACGGCGTTGGTGGTCAGTTCGTGCAGGGCGAGCGCGAAGTTCTGGACCTGCTCCGAGGTCAGCAGCACCTTCGGGCCCGAGATCGTGATGCGCTTGGGAACAACGCTGGTATAGGCGGCCAGTTCGGCGTGGACGAGGGCGCTGACCTCGACGGTGTCGTTGCCCGATCGGCTGAGCAGGGCCTGGGCCCGCCCGAGGGCGCTCAGCCGGGTGGTGAAGTTCTCGACCGGCGCTCCCTGGCCGACGGTGCGGGTCGCGAGCGAGGTGACCACGCCGAGGAGGTTGCGCGAGCGGTGCTGCAACTCCTTGACCAGCACGTCCTGGCGTTCGGCCGCCAGCTTGGCATCCGTGACGTCGGAGGTGATGCCGCCGATGCGATGCACCTGCCCCTTGTCGTCGAAGAGCGGGAAGTTGGCGTTGGCGAGCCACCGTTCCTCGCCGTCGCTCGGCCGGCGGATGCGGAAGATGTGGGACACGCGCCCGCCGGCCCGCACGCGGCGGATGGTGTTGATCACCTCCCTGCGATCCGCCCGCGCGATGAGCTTCAGCCAGGCTCGCAGATGATTCGGCCCGGGTTCGCCGAGGGAAGCGCCGTACAGCGCTTCGAAGGACGGACCCGCATATTCGAATTCGAGCGTCTGAGCGTTGCGGATCCAGAGGACGTCCGAGGAGGCGTCGGCGAATTGCCGGAAGCGCTCCTCGCTCTCGCGCAGGGCCGCTTCGGCCTGCTTGCGCGCGGTGATGTCGACGAAGGTGATGACGACGCCGGCGATGAAGTTGTCAACGCTGCGATAGGGCAGCACCCGGACCATGTAGCGGGTTCCGGTCTGCGGATTCTCGATCTCGCGCTCGGAGCTGTTCAGGGTGCGCAGGACGCGGCGGGCGTCCTCATGCAGCTCCTCGTAGGCGATGCGCGACTTGATGTGGGCGAGGGGCCGGCCGGCATCCGAATCGACGAGGTGGAACAGCTCCGCCGAGGCCGGCGTGAAGCGCATGACGCGCAGGTCGTTGTCGAGGAAGACCGTGGCGATCTGGGTGCTCTCGAGGAAGTTCTTGAGGTCGCTGTTGATGCGGCCGAGTTCCTGCACCCGCAGGCTGAGCTCGCCGTTGACGGTGGTCAGCTCCTCGTTGACCGATTGCAGTTCCTCCTTTGAGGTCTGGAGCTCCTCGTTGGCCGATTGCAGCTCCTCGTTCAGCGACTGATACTCCTCGTTCGAGGCCTTCAGCTCCTCGTTCGTGCTCTCCGCCTCCTCGGCGATGGCCTGCAGCCGATCCTTGTTCTCGCGCAGCTCCGTTTCGAGCTGCCGGATGCGGTCGCGCTGGTCCTGGGACGAGGCCGAGGACGCGTCCGCGTCGGCGGCAACCGCCCCCCCATCCTTGAACAGCACGAAGAAGTGGCGGATGGGACCGGCGGTGTCCTTCACCGGTTCGACCACGATATCGACCAGAAGGCCCTGGCCGTCCTGCTCGATCCGCCGGTTGGGAAGATCGACGGTCCGCCCCTCCTCGGCGGCGCGCACGAGCGCCGCGCGCAGGTCGAGGCGCAGGTCGGGATGCGCCAGTTGCAGCAGGTTGAGCGAGGCCGTGCCCCCGGCCGGGTCGATGTAGCGCCCGGTCCGGCCGGAAAAGTGCAGCACCGTGTGGGTCTCGTCCACGATCACGTAGGCCGGCGTGTAGCGTTCCACGAAGCGCTCGGCCCGCTGGGCCAGCGACGGTTCGATCGCGCGTCCGGACAGGCTCGCCGCCGGCCGGCTCTCGAGCCGCGGCGATGACACGGCGAAGGGAAAGTCGGGCAGGATCCGGCTATGCGTCTCCAGGCGACGGAAGATGCGCGAGCGCTGTTCGATCGGCGCGAACAGGTTGGTGTGCCGCGAGACGTTCTCGGAATTGCCGAGGAAGAGCACGCCCTCCGGCCTCAGGGCGAAGTGGAAGACGGGGATGACGCGGCTCTGCAGCTCGGCGTCGAGATAGATCAGCAGGTTGCGGCAGGAGATCAGGTCGAGGCGGGAGAAGGGCGGGTCCTTGATGATGCTGTGCTGGGAGAAGATGCACATCTCCCGCACTTCCTTGACGATGCAATAGGTGTTGCCCTCCCGCACGAACCAGCGCGCGAGCCGCTCGGGGCTGACGTCGCGCACGACCGTCTCGGCGTAGCGGGCCGCCCGCGCCGCCGCCAGCGCCCGGCCGTCGAGGTCGGTCGCAAAGATCTGGACCTGCGGCACGTCCTCCAGGGCCGCCATGTGCTCGCGCAGCAGGATGCCGAAGGAGTAGGCCTCCTCGCCCGTCGAGCAGCCGATGATCCAGATCCTGACTTGATCGTTGGAGGTCTTCCCCTCGAACAGCTTCGAGATCACGCTGCGCTCGAGCAGCTCAAACTCCTTGGCGTCGCGGAAGAACTGCGTCACGCCGATCAGCAGGTCGTTGAAGAGTTCCTGCGCCTCGCCCGGTTGCGAGCGCAGGTGTTCCACGTAGGCCGCGCTGTCGTTGATCTGAGCGACCTGCATCCGCCTCTGGACGCGGCGCATGAAGGTGCCTTCCTTGTAGCCGTGGAAGTCGTGGCCGGTCTTGTTGCGCAGCACCGCCGCGATGCTGGCCAGCACCATCGCGGCCTCGGCCTCGTTGAGATGCGCCTCCGTTTCCGTCTTCGATCCGAGCTGATGGATGCTGGTCCGGATCCGCTCGGCCAGCTGGTCGATCGGCAGGACGGCATCCGCCAGGGCGGCGGGGATGTTGCTCGCGGCGAGTTCGCCGGATTTCGACTCGTCGGTCTCCTCTGCGAGCGCGATGCCGCCCATCTCCTTGACGGCCTTGAAGCCGAGGGTCCCGTCCGAACCGGTCCCGGCGAGGACGACCGAGATCGTCCGCCCGTCCATTTCACCCAGAAGCGAGACGAGGAAACTGTCGATGGTTCCCCGCTCGCCGAACCGCTGCTCGGCGGGGCGAAGCTGGAAGTGATCGCTCTCGATGCCGACGATGACGTTCGGATCGGGCAGGTAGATCCGGCCCGGCACGAGCGGCATGTTCTGCTCGATGGCAGTCAGGTCGTGGCCGGCCGCCCTGAGGGCGTGTTGGAACTCGGCGGCATCGAGCGACTCCCGGTGCTGCAGCACGACGATGA
>Ga0233425_10002321_pt1 | contig 37960 bp, 26 predicted proteins | sample Watercolumn_Towu_2_FD_181712 | JGI IMG/M metagenome (GOLD analysis project Ga0233425, IMG submission 181712) | Freshwater microbial communities from Lake Towuti, South Sulawesi, Indonesia - Watercolumn_Towuti2014_140_MG | ecosystem: Environmental > Aquatic > Freshwater > Lake | place... | reverse complement strand
CGTTCACCGTTCACCGTTCACCGTTCACCGTTCACCGTTCACCGTTCACCGTTCACCGTTCACCGTTCACCGTTCACCGTTCACCGTTCACCGTTCACCAATTCGTGAACGCTCCGTCCTCGCGACGGAATCGGGGGCAGTCCCCGTCTTGGATGGGTGGGTAACGTCGGATCGCCGACTCGTCGACGACGATTCCGAGCCCCGGGCGGTTGGGTGGGAGCAGGTGCCCGCGGTCGAATGGCACCTGTTCGGGAAACAGTTCGGAAAGTACGGCACCAGGTGGCCGGGCACATTCCTGGACGGCGAAGTTGCTGATCGCCAGATCGACATGGAGTGAAGCGGCGGTACAGACGGGTCCCAGAGGATTATGCGGCACCAGCGGCAGGTAATGGGTTTCACACCAGCCGGCGATTTTCATTGTCTCGGTGATCCCTCCGGCGATGCAGAGATCGACGCGCGCGAAATCGATCCAGTCGTTTTCGATCATCTCACGGAATTCCCATTTGGTCGCATGTTGTTCCCCCATGGCGATCGGGACCGAGGTCTGTTCGCGCAAACGGCGGAGGGAGGCCGGGTTTTCGCTACGCAGCGGGTCTTCGACGAAGTAGGGCCGGTAGGGCTCAAGTTCCCGACAGAGCAGAATGGCGTCGGCCGGGTCAAGCCGGGTATGGACGTCGATAATGAGTTCGATTTCCGGGCCGACGGCTTCGCGCACGGCGGCGAACAGTTCCACGCCTTCGCGCACGGCGCGGCGTGGTTCGAAGATGTCGCTCCAGCAAGGCAGGTCAAAACGTACAAACCGCCAATGGTCGGCAACCTTGCGGCGCGCGTCTTCGACGAGCGACGCGGCGTTTGGTCCTGCGACGTGGGGATAGCAGACGACCCGATCGCGCACGCGGCCGCCCAGCAGTTGGTACAGCGGCACGCCCAGCGATTGGGCTTTGATGTCCCAGAGCGCGATGTCAATGGCGCTGATCGCGGCCAACCCCACGCGGCCTGGCGGGAAAAAGCCACATCGCAGCATGACCTGCCAGAGGTGTTCGGTGCGCAATGGGTCTTGACCGAGCAGCGACGGCCGCAGGGCCTCGACGAATCCGGCCATCGCCGACTCGCGCCAGGTGATGCCTCCTTCACCCACCCCGCGCAAGCCCTCGTCGGTTTCGACAATTACAAACAGGAAGTTGCGGACGTCGCCGACGACGACCGGGCGGATGGAAGTGATCTTCATGATTGGCACCTTGGAGCCGGCAGTTTCGCTCAATACTGGTGTCGGTTTGTATCTCGGCCATGCGGCCGATATCATTGTAGCCGCAACGATCCCCTCCTGCGGCGCCCGCCGTGCTTGTTGTTCGCGCATCGTTGCGGCCCAGAAATCGGGAAAACACCGCATGAATCACGACGCGTCGCTTCGGGAGGAACAAGGCGGCGCGACGAATCGTCGCTGGACGATCTTTCTTTTGAGCTGTAGTGCCTCGTTCCTGCTCTACCTGCACCGCTTCACGTTCAATTTCATCGGACCGAAGTTGAAAGCGGAGTTTGAGCTGAACGACACGCAGGTCGGGGCGATTGGCAGCCTGTTTAACTGGACCTATGGGTCGCTTCAAGTCCCGTCCGGGATCATTGCCGACATGTTCGGCCCGCACCTTTTTCTTGGCGTCTCGATCGCCGTCTGGTCGGGGGCGCTGGCGCTGCATGGCGCCGGTGGACTGAAACTGCTGGCGTTCGCGCGTCTGCTGTTCGGGGCCAGCCAGGCCGGGACGTATCCCTGTCTCAATCGGGTTACGCATTCCTGGTTTCCTGCGCGCAATCGCACGATGATCCAGGGTTGGATCGCCACATTCTGTGGTCGTGGCGGCGGGTTCGCGTCGTCGGTCCTGATGGGTACGGTGCTGATGGGCTGGATGGGGTTGAGCTGGCAGCAATCGCTGCTCTGGCTGTCGGCCGTAGGCTTGGTATTTGCGGCGTTATTTCTGGTGTTATTCCGCAGCGAGCCGGAACATGATCCGCGAGTCAATGCGTCGGAAAGGGCGTTGATTCGCGACGGCCGCAGCGCTCCGTCGTCGGACCGTCGGGTATTGCCTTGGCGCAGCGCGCTCGCCAATCGCAGCATGGCACTGTTTGTGACACAGCAGTTTTTCGCGGCCGGGGCGGACAGCATCTACAACCTGTTCATGGGCGGCTATTTCCTGGTCGTGAAGGGAGTGGATCTGCAGCAGGCCGGGTTGTTTGTCGGCCTGCCCCTGCTCGGTGGAGCGGTCGGGGGAATGCTGGGCGGCGCCTGCAATGATCTTGCCATTCGCGCGACGGGAAGCCGTCGATGGGGGCGCACGATCATCGGCGCCACCGGCAACATCCTGGCATGTGGTCTGATGTTCCTGGCGATCACGCGGGACAGCGCTGCCGCCGCGGCCTGGTCGTTGTTTGTCGTCAAGTTCTTCAGCGACTGGAGTCAGCCCACGGTCTGGGGTGCGTGCACCGATCTGGGCGGACGTTTTTCCGCCTCGATCTTCAGCATCGTCAACACAGCCGGGACGCTGGGCGGCGTTCTGCTGCCGCCATTTTTCGGATGGATCCTGGACCATTTCGCCACGAAGTCTCCAGACGGCGAGGCGATTCCGGGCTACATGGCGCTGTTTTTCTGCGTGGCCGGGATGTACCTGGTCAGCGCCCTCTGTTGGGCAGGGATCAATTGCTCGCGGCCGATTGAACAATAAGCGCTGGGCAAACCACGCTGCGCCGATTGTCTCCGGCACGGAACGCTCAAGACCAACGATCGCCATAGAGAATCGGATGACGGCTCGCCGATTCATAAAGCTGCCGCCAACGTTCGCTGCCGTCATCCGGTACGCGCGTCAGATTGACGCCGCGCGTAAATGCGGGCAACTCGGCATACTTGAATGCGTCCCACAACTGCTGGGCATGCGCAAAATAGGAACAGGCGCCGGAAGGCCAGTCGAGCCGCAATAGCAGCCCAGGATAGGGATACGGCTTGGGCTTGGGCTCGATGCGATATTTTTCCACGACCTTCCAGTCCACGGTCACGCCGATCCCGGGCTGATCGGGCACCGGCGCCTGGCCGTTGCGCACCTGCCACGGCTCGCGCACATACTGATCGGCGTACATATGGTTACAGTGGATGGCGGGCCAGCGCGCGTGCGTCAGTACGGCCTGCAGGTGCAGGCAGAAGGTCGCAGCCAGATTGCTGCCAACCCACTGCAGCCAGTACGGCTTGTTGAATTCCTCGCAGGTCCGCCCTTTCGACAACGCATTGCTGACTCCGCCTTCCATCACGAAGCCGTCGCAGATCTGCCGTTCCAATTGGGTGCGAAACGCGGGGCGGCCGGTATGCTGCGCGATCGGTACGCTCAATTGGGCACGTAACGAGCGGTTTCCCTCGACGTCTTCCTGCTGGATCGGACTTTCCCAGATGGCGATCTTGGAATGTTTCTCCAGCATCTTGCAGAGCGGTCGCGCAACGGCCGGATCGAGGCCAAAATCGTTGAAGTCCATATCGATCTGAAAATAGTCGGGGACCGCCGCGCAGAGCCGTTCGAGCTGGTCGTGCAGGTCGAACCAGGGCCGAGCTTTCGTCTTGAAGGTCGTGTACCCCTGCTGCACCGCTTCCCGGCATTCGAGAATCCAGTCATCCGCCGGCATATCGATCGCCCACCAGCCGACATGCGCCCATTGTCGAACCTGCTTACCCAGAAGCGACCAGACCGGTGCGCCGATCAGTTTGCCGACGGCATCGAAGATCGCCATCTGCAAACCGGCTCCCAGGGTGTCGTCCCACATCAGCGCTGTTGGCGACGCTCCCTGCGCACGCGTAACCGCGGCGTCGCTCACGGCGCCATAGGTGTAGTACGGCATCGTCTCGCCGATACCGACATGCCCCGTGTCGAGCGTTACTTTGCAGATTTCAAACAACGACCAATGGGGAATCTCACGGACCATGTTTCTGAACGGCACTTCCTTGAGCGGCAAATCGATCCAGATTCGTTCGATATCCTTGATGCGGGCCATGCGCAGGTTCCTTTACTTCGATCACTCCCAGGGCGGGAATATGTTCTGTCAAGCATTGCCGGACGGTCGGCGCACTATTTATGATCTGTTTCCGGTCCTACGCAAAGCGGGGCCGTCGGCAAAGTCGTCAACCAAATTCCTCGAGGGGAGAGGCGATCCGATATCCGCCACACCATGAGCTACTCGATTCGCAAGATCCGCTGCATTCTTACGGCGCCGGCCGGCATCCGTCTGGTCGTCGTCAAGGTGGAAACAAACGAGCCGACTCTGTACGGCCTGGGATGCGCGACGTTTACCCAACGGCCGCTCGCCGTCGTCGAAGCGGTCGAAAAATACCTGGACCCGTTTCTCCATGGCCGTGACGTCGCGGAAATCGAAGACATCTTCCTTGCGGCCCAGGTAAGCTCCTATTGGCGGCAGGGGCCGGTGTTGAACAACGCCTTGTCCGGCGTCGACATGGCGCTATGGGATATCAAGGGCAAGAGGGCCGGGATGCCGGTCCATGATCTGCTCGGCGGCAAATGCCGCATGGCCGCACCGGTCTACGTCCACGCGGCCGGTAAGTCGATCCCCGAGGCCGTGGCCCAGGCACGCCAGCATCAGGCAGCCGGATTTCGCCATGTGCGGCTGCAGGTCGAGGTTCCCGGTCAGGCAACTTATGGCACCGCGTCGGACCTGCAGACCCATTCGCAAGTCGACGGTCCGACGACACCCCACAATATTTTCGTGCCCGCGGATTATGTGCGAATCGTGCCGCGGTTGTTCGAGCACGCGCGGAGCGAATTGGGGGAGGAGATCGAATTACTGCATGACATTCACGAACGCCTGCCGCCACCCCTGACGATGCGCCTGGCCAAAGATTTGGAGCCGTTCCGGCTGTTTTTTCTGGAGGACGCATTGCCTCCGGAGGAAATCGACTACTTCCGGCGGCTCCGCGCGACCACGCACCTGCCGTTGGCGATGGGCGAGCTGTTTACCAATGTGCACGAGTTCCTGCCGTTGATACGGGAGCAGTTGATCGATTTTATCCGCGTGCATCTGTCGATGATCGGCGGCCTGACGATGTCGCGCAAGCTGGCGGCACTCTGCGAATTTTTCGGCGTACGCACCGCCTGGCATGGACCGGGCGATACCTCGCCGGTCGGGCACGCCGCCAATCTCGCGCTCGACCTGGCCTGCCCGAATTTCGGTATCCAGGAGTTTTCGCCGTTCAATCAGGCCACGCGCGACGTTTTCCCGGGTTGCATGGAGCTGCGTGATGGCGCGGTCTGGCCGAATGACCGGCCGGGTTGGGGAATCGACCTGGACGAAACACTTGCGGCCCGCTTTCCGTTTCCAAGTCATCCGTACAACGGCGCATGGCCCGCGATTCGACAACGCGACGGCAGCGTCGTGCGACCTTGAATTTCACCACATATTTAGTGACCTGGGAGGTAAGATTGGAGCCGCGACCATGAGTACTGGAGTTTATGGATGTCGATTCACTTGCATCGTCGAGAGCTGTTAAACGGCCTGGCTTGCGCGGGAGTGTGTGGTGCTGTCCCCGGCTATTGGACAGATCCGATCGACGTAGCGGAGTCCGATTGCTCGTCACGTGAACGGGCAGGGCAGGGGGCCGACGATCCGCTGCCCGTGGCGGCGCTGGTCACGGAGTACCGCGAGAATACGCACGCGGATGTGATTGTCGGCAAGATCCTGCAGGGGTTCGATCAGCAAGGTGGTGCGGGCCCTGCATTGCGACTTGCCAGCCTTTACGTCGATCAGCGACCGGCTGGCGACCTGAGTACGAAGCTTGCCGAGAAATTCGGGTTCCGCCTCGCCGGCTCGATCGACGAAGCGCTGACTCTGGGTTCGGACCGATTGCAGGTCGCAGGCGTTCTAAGTATTGCCGAACATGGAAGCTATCCGGCGACGCCTGATACCGGACAGGTGACCTACCCGCGGCGCCGATTTTTTGACGAAGCGGTCCGTACGTTTCGCCGGACGGGATCGACCGCCCCGGTGTTTAACGACAAGCATCTTTCCTATCGCTGGCACGACGCGCTGCATATGGTGACGACGGCCCGAGAGTTGGGATTTCCCTTGATGGCCGGCTCTTCCGTGCCGGTGACCTGGCGCCGTCCGGCGCGGGAACTTCCGCGGGGCTGCGAGGTCGAATCGGTGCTGATGCTGGGGTACGGCGGCTTGGAGGCGTACGGATTTCATGCCCTGGAAGGGATGCAGTGCATGCTGGAGCGGCGCGGTTCCGGCGAGACAGGGGTTCACGCCGTACGCGCTTTGCTGGGGAAGCAGATCGTCCGGGGGTTGCAGCGCGGTGAGTGGTCGCGTGGATTGTTCGAAGCGGCGCTGCAGGCAATGCCGCGCGCCGTCGCGCCGGACCTGACGCGGTTGAACGATTCCGCAGCCTTTTTCCAGCTCGCTTACCGCGACGGCCTGGTCGCGACCGTCGCCATCGCCAACGGGCTGGCTGACCAGTTCGTTTTTGCCGCGAAACTTCGGGGCAACGACCAGCCGCTGGTCGTGCTCTTTGAGCTGCAGGAGGACAAGCCGTTTGGTCACTTCGCCTATCTGACGCGTGCGATTGACGCCATGGTGCAGACGCGGAAAGCCGTCTATCCGGTCGAGCGAACGCTGCTCACGACCGGCGCTCTGGATGCGTTGATGCACAGTGTGGCCACGAGCGGTGCCTGGAGAACGACTCCCGAGCTGGCGATTCGATACCAAGCCGCCGATTGGCCGTTCGCCAATCGCGGTGCCTAAGGAGTGGCGTGGTATGGATACGCTGTCGGCCCCCAATCAACCAGCGATGACGCGGCGCGATGCCTTGGGAGCGCTGGCGATGTCTCTGCTGTTGCCCGCAACCGGACAAACGGTCGAGGAGCCAAAGAACGAACCTCGCATTCCGAGCGTCGCGGGCGTGACGACGGTTTATTATCACAACTCGCACGCCGACATGTTTCTCAGCCGACTGCTGCAGGGCTACGCGCTGAATGGCGCGCCGCCGTTTCCGCAGCTCAAGCTCGCCTCACTGCATATCGACCAGTTCCCCTCGAACGACAAGGGACGTGAACTGGCGACGCGACATGGAATTCCGCTGCATGGCACGATCGAGCAGGCATTGACGCTGGGTACCGGAAAACTGGCGGTCGACGGAATTTTCCTGGTGGCCGAACATGGCAACTACCCGGAATCGGACACGGGCCAGATTCTGTTCCCCAAGCGGCGGATGTTTGATGAGATCGCTCGACTGGTTCGCGCGGCAAATAAGAGCGTGCCGATTTTTATCGACAAGCATTTCGCCGATAACTGGCAGGACGCCAAAGCAATTTACGATCAGGCATTGCAAGCCAGAATTCCGCTGATGGCCGGCTCGTCACTGCCGGTACTCTGGCGCGAACCGGCTCGTGACGTGGAGCGAGATCGACCGCTGCGTGAAATCGTAGCGTTGTCCTATCACCGCCTGGACGCGTACGGATTCCATGCATTGGAGGTCGTGCAATGTCTGGCCGAGCGTCGGCCGCAGGGCGAATCGGGCGTGCGGCGCGTCCGCACGCTGCAGGGGCCCGCGGTCTGGCAGGCGATCGACGCCGGCGTGATCGATCGGGAGCTGCTCGACGCCGCCCTGCGCTGCGCCAAGGATCGACCAATCCCCACGAACAGGCCGTTGCGAGAGCAGGTGCCGCAACCGGCGCTTTTCATCGTGGAATACCTGGACGGACTTCGCGCCAGCGTGCTCTCGCTGGACCAACTCTATATCGACTGGGCCGCCGCATGGCGCTACACCGACCATCGGCACGAGGCGGCCGTCTTCTGGACCCAGGAAGCACGGCCCTTCATGCATTTCACGCACCTGCTGCGCCAGATCGAACCGTTCATGCAGTCGGGATCGGCGCCATGGCCGGTGGAACGGACGTTGCTGACTACGGGAATGCTGGACGCACTACTGATATCGCGGCGCGATCAAGGACGCTGGGTAGATACTCCCCACTTGAAGATCGCATATAACTCAACCTACCAATGGACTCAGCCACCCCCTCCACCTCCCGACCGCCCGATCGACAGCCAGTAGCCGTTGGACCGGACGATCCTTTTTGCCATTCACGATTGCAGAAACTCGGTGAATTCCTCGGGCAGCGGCGATTCGAACCGGCATTCTTCGCCCGTGCAGGGATGGGTAAATGCCAGCAGTTCGGCGTGCAGCGCAAGGCGTGCATGGCGCCAGCGGGGATGGGCGGCCCGTTCGGGCGCGTACCGCTGGTCGCCCAGTACCGGATGGCCGGCTTCGGCAAGGTGGACGCGAATCTGGTTGCGTCGCCCGGTCTCCAAGTGCACGCGCAGCAGCGAGTAGTCTTTGCCGGTCGCCAGGACACGGTAATGAGTGATCGCCAGTTCGCCCTGCTCCGGATCGGGCGTTGAATAGCGCGTCAGCGATTTGCTGGTCGCGAGGTAACTGCGGATGGTGGCTTGCGGGGTTGCGATCACTCCGGCAACGATCGCCCGATATTCGCGCGAGGGCGAATGCGATTCGAATTGCCGCCGCAGGCCGCGCAGTGCGTCGTCGTGCCGCGCAAATACCAGGACGCCGGAAACTCCTCGATCCAGTCGATGAACGGCACGCACGACGACGCGCCGACCTCGATTCCCACGTGTGTAGTAATCGGAAATACGTTGGATCAACGTATTCGATTCGCCGTTTGGCGAGGGCACGGTGAGCCATCCCGCCGGCTTGTCGACCACGATCAGATGTTCGTCCTCGAAGAGGATTTTGAACCCGAGGTACTTTGGCGGCTTTTTGCGCGGCGCGTAGCGCCGCGCATCATCGTAACGCAGCTCGACGACATCCCCCAGTGCCAGCCGCTGCCAGGGAGCCGCACAAGGCAAGCCATTGACGAAAACGCAGCCATTGTCGAATAGTCCGACGGTCTGCCGACGCGACGCACCGGACAGCGACTGTACAGCGCGGTCGGCCTTGCGCAGCAATTCCGGCGTCTCCGGTTCGATGGTGAGCGATCGATTGCAATTGCCCACGCCGTCAATCTCCCGAAGATCCACGTTTTTGGCGACACATCTCGGCATCCGCGTCGGCCCAAAGCCGAAGCAGGTGCGCTGCGGACTCGCCGCTTGACTCGCCGCTTGACTCGCCGCTTGACTCGCCGCTCGCCTCGCCGCTCGCCTCGCCGCTCGCCTCGCCGCTCGCCTCGCCGCTTGCTCCACCGATTGCGACGGCAATGCCCGCGACCAGAAACGCGCTGCGAAACCGTCGGCACAACTCGTCCAGTCCGCCGCTGATTTCCCCAGCCGACAGCACGGCGAACTCATCACCTCCTGTGCGCGCCACCGATTCCCCATCACGCGCAGTGGCAACAAGTATTTGGGCGACGCGGCGCAGCAGTTCGTCCCCTTGCAGGTGTCCACGCGTGTCGTTGACGGTCTTCAAGTTATCGACATCGATCGCCAGCAGGCAGGCTTTCGCCCCGGCAGGAGTGGACCGGCTGGAAGCGTCGCGCAACAGATCGTTCCATCCTCGTCGATTGGGAAGGCCGGTGAGAACATCCGTCACTGCATCACGGCGAGCCTCTCTGGCAGCGCGCACGACGGACGCCTCCCGCGCTTCGCACTGTAGCAAGGCGCTCAGCAGCTCGGCCAGGATCGCCACTGAGGCAGTGGGTGAGGTCGCAGGGTCTTGCACAGAAGTCGCGGCGAGACCTGCAACGGCACCGAACAGTTGATCGGGTCCGCTCCACAGCGGTTGCACCAGACGGATTTCGATCGAACACTGATCGTCCACGACGTCCATCGCCGTTCCGTCGATCTGTTTACGCAAGAACAGCGGAGTTTCTCCGCGAGCTACGCCTGCAGACTGCGACGCATCCCAGCACCAACGATCGCCGTTGCGAATGGCATTTTCAGGAGGCTCGGTGGCATCGGTTTCCCACGGAACATGATGTCGCCGTCGTTCCAGGCAGGTCACTTCGACGGAAGCGCCGTCGATCGTCAGGATGAGCCAGGTCCAGATCGGAAATTGCTCGTGCAAAAACTGCACGACCCGCCGCGCGGCAGGAGCGAACCCATCCCGGCGCTTCTGGGAAAAATTGCCCGCTAATTCCATCGGTCATTTTGCTCCGGAACGGACCGCAGCGGCGGAGCGGAACTCCGAACACCGACGCCAGCCCCCAAGAGCCTGACGAGATCGGGCAATTGGACCATGAATGCGCAACTGGCGAACAGCATTGCGACGCGCGCGGCAAACGGCAGTTTCAACAGTCGCAGCATCGGTGAATTCGCGTATCGGGTGAACGCCTCGGCGAAAATCGACCAATCGGGCCCACCGCTCGTCGGCAGGATCCGCAAGTAGGCAGTATGCTCCCAGCGCCACCAGGCGAAATGGATGGCGCAGACGGTGACCAGCCAAATCGACTGGGCGAGCGACCATCGCCACGAACTTCCGGTCATCCGCCAGACGGCCAGGCCCGTGGCCAGGACCAGCGAGATGCCGAAGAGTCCATCCAGAATCAGCGGCAATCGCCGTGCACTTTCCGAGATGGGGCCGCCAACGGGCGGTGGCGTGTCCCCCGACGCCATCCGTTCGACAAACACCAGCGGCCAGCCAAACTTGATTGTCAGGCCAGACATGGGGTTTTCCTGCTGCCAGGTGAACTCAGCAATCCCCAGCACCGTCTCCTGTTGCGAACGGACGAACCCCCAGCCGACGAATGTGCAGGCCGCCGCCACCATCACGCCACGTGCTGCGCGCCGCCCCACCGACACGGGCACCTGTGCCCGTGAAGGCGTCTGGGATGACATGGCGGGCGACGATGGAGCGGCGGAATTCATGGAGTTGCTCGCGTCTCGGACTTATTGCGTCGCCCGCGTCGAAAGATCGACGCAAACGCACTCCTCGTCGTTTCGCACGTACAGACGCCGATTCGCGAACGCCGGCGGGCACCAGACGACCTCCCGGCCGAACGCTTTATTGGTCGCGCGGATCACCTTGGCGCGTCCCGACTCTTCAAATCCCTTCTCGCTCAGCCTGCCGAGTACGATTTCACCGAGCTCATTGAACATCCAGTAGCGATCGGCCTGTTTGACCAGGAATGCCGAGCCCGAACCCTGTTTGCGTTTGGCGATCGGGGCTGGAGTCTGAAACAGTCGTTTACCGCTCGGCAGTTCGACGCCCATCAGCTGCCCATCCTGGTCGAAGCCGTAAAGGGTATCTCCTTCGAGCGTCGGCTGCACATTGACGGGCGACAGCGCCTGATTGGCCAGATCTTTCCAGACCGGTTCGACCGCGGTCCCCTCCTTGTTGAATCGAACCAACAGATTCCGATTGTTAAAACCGCCGAGGAAAATATGGTCCTTCCATTGGATCGGCGTCATGATGATCGAACCATTGTCGGCCTCGTAAGGAGTCGACCAGATCGGCTTGCCCGACTCTGGTTCGACGGCGCGTAGCAGGTTGGGTTGCACGAGGATTAACTGGCGTTTGCCAGCAACCGTAAAAATAGTCGGGGGGCAGTAGCCTTGCTCCGGAGCCGTGCCACTTCTCCAGAGCTCTTTGCCCGTCCGCTTATCGAGCGCCACGGCATGCGATCCGTCGCCGCCGGCAATGCAGATCAGCTTGTCGCCGTCGATCAGTGGGTGACTGGCCCAACCCCACAATGCGGCTTTCGTCTTGTACTCATTCTTGAAATCCTTGGCCCAAATGACCTTGCCAGACTGCACGTCAAAACAGAATAAGTTGCCTTCCGTTCCCAGCGAATAAACTCGATCGCCGTCCACGGTCGGCGTCACGCGCGGTCCAGCCGGGTAGGAGACAGTGTATTTGACTGGATACTCATGCGCCCATTGTTGCTTACCGGAAGCGGCGTCGAGGCAGATTAGTCTTTCCTTTCCGGTAAATTCCTTGCGATCAAAATTATCGACCTTCACATCGTCGGCAGACAGGTAATCGGCGACAAACACTCGGCCATTCGCCACAGCGGGCCCGGCGTAGCCGCCCGCCACGGGCGTGCGCCAGACAACCGGTAGTCCTTTGGGTGGGATCGACTCGATGATCCCGGTTTCTCGCCAGACGTTGTCGCGGCGGGGCCCCATCCACTGCGGCCAATCGTCGCCGTGGGCGAACGGTAATCCGATTACCGCAATCATCCCGAATAAGGCCGCTTTCGCGATCCCTTTTAAATCGCCTCGTCTCAACACACAACATCCTTTCCAACAAACAAAGAATAAGTACGCTCGCCCTGGAACTGCCGGCGAAGCCGCTTCACAAGCAGTCGATACGAAACAGGCGGCCGACGCCGAGATTATATCAGAAGGCCGCTGCCGACGTCGACCTTCGCGATTTTTGTGGTCGAGTTGTGGAGCAACTCGATGCCGAGTCGCGGAGCGACTCTGGCACTTTGCAGCTTGCTATTTTCTGACTGAGTTCGTCTGTGTTTACCCGTGTCCAGGCAGATGGTGGGCCTCGGAGTACCTCGACCCACCCTACGGTTACGATGAGCAGGCGGATGGAGGTCATTTGACGCGAGCCAATTCGGTGGCGCGCCATTCCTCCGTGAATTTTCGTGAGGCTCGCTTCACCGCGGGCGTCCCGGATTCGAGTGCCTCGACGAGGGCCGTGGAATTCGGCGCAATGCCCCGCTCGGACAATTCATAAAGAGCCTGCACGGTCACCGATTCGTCCATCGCGGCTAACGCTCGAACCAGACCCGCCAGATCGTCTCCCGACTGCTTCAGGCAAGAGACTGCATATGCTCGGGCCGAGGACTTTCGACCATCTCCGTCCACGTCGATCCAGACCGCGCCGCTGCAGGCCATGACCCGCGGCTCGTGGCGAGGTGTCACAGGCTGGTAGGGCCGGGCAGTGCGCCAGTGCGAGCCCGTGATTCCCGGGCCGGTTGCGACCGCCACCAGGTGAACATCGTGTCCTGGCAGTTTCACGGAGCGTCGCAGCTGCCACCGCAAACCTGGCCGGCCGGCTTCCGGACGCGCCGGTGGCAATTGGATGTCCTCGGTCATCATACCGTTCACATAAATTCGAACCTGATCAGCCTGGATCCACTCGGGGGCCAAAACTCGTATGTCGACGTCCACGGTTGCGCCGGCCTCAGCTTGGGCCGCGGCATGCGGCTCGGCAACCAACGTTGCATCCACGGTGCGAGGCAAGGAGGCGTTTTGTCGATCGATTCCAGCTGCCGAACGATTTTTCGACGATGCAGTTTTCGGGCTGACCAGATCGCCGCTCCGGCCGGAACCGTTGACGGTCAGTTCGACCAGCAATCCATACGAGACGAGCACACGCCCGGCGCGAATACTCTCGCTGGCCGCAGCCACGTCGATCGCCCCGGGATCACCGTCGGCGCAGCGGATGTAGGTGCGCCCTTGTCCGACGAAATGGCGCGCGACGTCGTGGGAGTCGCTGCTGCCGACGGGAGTGACGGAATAGCCGCGATTGAGCACCGCCATCCAGTCGTGGCAGAGCTGCAAGGGATCGGATTGCGTGGCGCTGGAGTTGATGATCTCCATCGCGTTGAACCGCATTGGCCAGCCTGCGATATTTTGTCCCGCGAGGCTGTTGTGCAGCGCGGGGCCGAACGGCCGGACGCCGGAATGCAGGTCGCGGGCGTGGTTGAGCACGGCGATGCGGACATCGGGCGTCGCCTCGATGCGATCGAGCAGCGGCCCCCATTCCGACGTTGCCACGTCGACTGGCGCGGCGCCGGCGGCGATCGGGAAGATATTGAAATGTCCCACTTTCGTCGTAACTTCGTTGCCGATTACCGGCGTGAAGAAGCGTTGAGCTCCGAGCCGCAGCGCCTCCATCCGGTAGTCGGTATGAACGTTGTGGTCGGTTGCGATCGGCAGTTCAATTCCCTCGCCGGCGATTGTGATCAATCGCTCCGTGAGACTGGCATCGCCATGTCCGGAATAGGTCAGCGTGTGAATGTGCGTGTCGCAGGCCACGTAGCCGTCGGTGGGAACCTGGCGCGACAAGGAACAGTGCAGTTGCTGGTCGCCACCCGGCGCGAGCGTCACTTCATGGCTCGCCAGGGAATACTCGAAGCCGCGACCGACCAGAACGCGATAGCGGCCCGCCGGCAGGCCGATCGAAGCGCGGCCGTCGAGCGAATAGACCGTTCCGGGGCGGACCGCGAGTCTGTCGTCGGAGCCGGCCCCGGTGGTTTGCAGTGCTCCGTCCATGGTCTGAATGGTAATGCGACACGGCATACCGGTTGCATTTTCAGCTGAGGTAACCCACAGTTGCAAACGCGACTCGTTCAATACCTCACCGAGCGGTCGAGCGATGATCCCGATATCTCCCACACGAATATCGTCACTCGATTCCGCCGACCGCGACGCGGGGACGATCCGCAGTTCATTTTCTCCCGCCTTAAGAGTCTGAGCCGGCAACGGCCAATAGACGCGCATGTCATTTTCGTCACGCTGCAGGAGTCCCACCGCCACGTCGTTAAGCAGCACGCGCCATTCCTGCTTCACGTCCTGCTGCCGAAGTTGCAGGGTGACCGGGCGAAGATTCGGCGACGTCTGGAAGCGGAGCCGCAATTCGGAGCCACCCGCCTGTTCCGCAAAGTCGTCCCATTCGCGCGCCGGGCCGCTCCGCAGATGCGAGAGCGTGGCCTGAAGCGATTGCGATTCGCCGGCGAGGGAACATTGGGGCGAAGCGGGCAGCACCAGCAAGAGAAACAGCGCCCAGCACAGCGCCCAAAAAAACGCCCGGTCTGATCGACGTATCCGGCATGGCGGTGCGGCAACTGGTGCGCAGCGCCGGCGAGTCCGCCTGGCGACCCTGCAATCCACTGCATGTTCGTACAGACTTCTTTCCATGACCCCATCCCTCGCCACCAGAGCTGAACCGCAATGGTCAACCATTGTAGCATTTGGTGAATGACGGTATTGCCGGCGTCAACGCTTGCAGCGGCGTGCTTCGCTGCGCTACAATCGGGCTTCGCATCGGTAACGCTGAGTTGCAAACGGTGCGGCGCGGCGCCGCTTTCGTTGCACCGTCGCGATCGAATGAACCGACTTCCGGCAACTTGAAAGGATCGCTTCGATGAATCGCTCGCCCATCTCTCCAGTGATCACCCGCCGTCGGCTCCTAAAGGCAACGGCTTTGGCCATTCCGAGCGTCGTTTCGGCGCGCGCTTTGGGGCTGGCCGGGAACGTGGCTGCCAGCGAGCGTATTGTGATGGGCAGCATCGGGACCGGCGGGCAGGGCCGCGGCCTGCTGAATGGCTGGCTGGGATTTTCCGACGTCCAGGTGGTCGCCGTCTGCGACGTCGAAGAACGGCATCGCGAGCAGGCACGGGAAATGGTCGACAGCCGCTACGGCAACAAGGACTGTGCGACGTTCAAGGACTTTCGGGAACTGCTGGACCGCAAGCAGATCGATGCGGTCTGCGTGGCGACCCCGGACCACTGGCACGCCCTGGCATCCGTCGCGGCGGCGAATGCGGGGAAGGACGTGTACTGTGAGAAGCCACTGGCGAACTCGATCGGCGAGGGGCGTGCGATTGCCGATGCCGTGAAACGCAACGCACGGATCTTGCAGACGGGCAGCCACGAGCGTTCCGGCGCTAACGCGCGTTTTGCCTGCGAGCTGGTTCGCAACGGCCGGATCGGCAAGCTGCACACGGTGCGCGTGAATCTGCCTTGTTCGGACGACCACCACCAGCAGGCGCGCATGCTCCGCGAAGTCCCGGCGGCCGCGCCCGTCCCCGCGGGATTCGATTATGACTTCTGGCTCGGCCATACGCCTGAGGCTCCCTACAACTCCCGCCGTTGCCACTTCTGGTGGCGGTTTGTTCTGGCATACGGAGGCGGTGAGATGACCGATCGCGGAGCGCACGTGATCGATATCGGCCAACTGGGAATGAATGCGGACGACACCGGACCGGTCGAGATCAAAGCATCGGGAACCGTAACTCAGGGAAGCCTGTACGACGCCTTTTGGGACTACGAATTCGAAAATCGATACGCGAACGGCGTACGATTGCTGGGCAGCAGCCAGGGCCCGCGCGGCGTGAAATTCGAAGGCAGCGACGGCTCAATCTTTGTCCATATTCATGGTGGGAAACTGGAAGCCGAGCCGGCCTCGTTGCTGCAGCAGTCGCTCGGCGCGGACGACATCAAGTTGGGGCGCAGCCCGGGGCACCAGCGTAATTTCCTGGACTGCGTCAAGAGCCGGGAGCAGCCAGTGGCCAATGCGGAAGCCGGACATCGCACCGCCTCGGTATGTCATCTAAACAACATCGCCATGCGGCTGGGTCGGACCTTGCGGTGGGACCCGGTCAAGGAACAATTCCTGGACGACAAGGAGGCCAACGCACTGGTCACTCCCGTCATGCGAGCGCCGTGGTCCCTGGGCGTGTCATGACCGTGGGACGTTCATTTTGCGACCGAGCCATGGCGCTGTGACGAATAATCTTCGGCGAGTTGTGCCCAGTAGCTGGCGCCGATCGGGAGCAGGGCATCGTTGAAGTCGTATCGGGCGTTGTGCAGCAAGCGGCCGTTTTCCGCCGGCCCATTTCCAGCCCAGATGTAGCAGCCGGGGCAGTGTTGCAGCATGAAGGCAAAGTCCTCCGACCCCATACAAGGCGTGGCATCCGTCCGCACATTTTCCGCACCGCAAACCGCGCCGGCCGATGCGGCGGCCAATTCGGTCTCCTGAGCAGTATTTACGGTTGCCGGATAACGGCGCTGATAGTCGATTTGCGCCGAACAGCCCAGCGCCTGGCAAACTCCGTCCACGATGCGCCGCATGCCGGATTCGGCCATCTCTTGCACCGCAGGATCAAACGTCCGGACGGTGCCGCGCAAGACGACTTCGTCCGGCATCACATTCCAGGTTTCTCCGCCGTGAATCTGCGTCACCGACACGACAAGCTGTTCCAAGGGGTTGGTGTTCCGGCTGGCGAGTGTCTGCAGTGCCGTGATGACGTGGGTCGAAGTGACGATCGGATCAATACCAAGGTGGGGCATTGCCGCATGGCACCCTCGTCCCCGGATGCGTATTTCGAATACGTCGAATGCAGCCATGATCGGTCCGGCGCAAACCGCGAACTTCCCGACCTCCAGTCCTGGCCAGTTGTGCATGCCGAACACCACATCACAAGGGAATTGCTCCAAGAGCCCCTCGTTGATCATGACCCGCGCGCCGCCTTCATTTTCCTCCGCCGGCTGAAATATCAGATAAACTACGCCTGAGAACAGGCGCGTCTCGGCCAGATACAACGCGGCGCCCAGCAGCATCGTCGTGTGCCCATCGTGGCCGCAAGCGTGCATCTTGCCCGGGAATTTTGACCGATGCGGAAAGTCGTTCAGTTCGTGGATATCCAAGGCGTCGATGTCCGCGCGTAAGCCAATGCGAGGCCCAACGCCCTGACCACCCGGCGACTGCCCATAGATAACACCCACGACGCCGGTCTTGGCCAACCCCTGGTGCGTTTCGATCCCCCACGCCTTGAGTTTTCCGGCAATAAACTCCGATGCATAGACTTCCTCGAAGGCAGTCTGCGGATGCGCGTGCAGTTCGCGCCGCCAACGAGTCATTTCACCATGCAGTTCGTGAATTCTCGGTTTGACGCAAGGGAATGTCTCGGCCATGCTGGAATCTCCTTGGGAACGAGCGTCGGCAAGCCACGTCACCTGCCAATTTATTTTTACAACCTGGCCACGAATTGAATACACCACGACGACGTCCCCGCGCCGGCAGGTGCCAGACGGCATCGTCGTGGAACTCCCCTTGGTAAGCGGCCTGTCGCCCCGTAGATTGGAAGCATACCGAATCCCATTGAATTCCCCCTAAATCCGTGCCGGAGTCTGCCGATGACGTTCGCTTCGCCCGACCATGTTCACGCAGCAATGCAATGGCGGTACGCAACCAAAAAGTTCGACGCGAGCCGAAAGATCGATGAACCCACTTGGAGTGTCCTGGAAAAGTGCCTGGTGTTGACCCCTTCGAGTTTCGGGATGCAGCCCTGGAAGTTCTTTGTCGTAACCGACCCGGCCGTCAAGGAACAACTGCCGGAAGCATCCTGGGGACAAGCCCAGCCGCGGGACTGTTCCCATATGGTTGTGCTCGCCAATCGGACGTCGGCTGGTCCGGCCGACGTCGACCGGCTGGTCGAGCGAACGGCATTGGTGCGTAATACCGATCTCAGCAAGTTGGCCGGCCTCCGCAAAATGGTCGTCGGTTTCCTCGAAAATCCCCAGCTTCCATCCAACGATTGGGCCGCGAAGCAGGTCTATATCGCGTTGGGGCAATTCATGGCCTGCGCAGCCATGCTCGGCATCGATACCTGTCCGATGGAGGGCATCGACCCGGCACGGTACGACGCGATCCTCGGCATCCAGCAACAAGGCTATCAGACCTGCGTCGGCTGCGCCGCCGGTTACCGGGCCGAAGATGACAAGTACGCTCAACTCGCAAAAGTTCGATTCCCCGTTGAGGAAGTCATCGGCCGCATCTAGCGGAAGCCGGCGCACGAACGCGAATCGAAACGGGTGCGTCCCGGCTCACGGCGGGGGCTGCTCCTGGAGATTGTCGGCCACTTCATCGATGTCGTCCTGGTCGGCGTGCAGCTTGTGCAACATGCGATGCACGAGCGGTCCAAATGTAATGCCGGCAATGAACAGTACGGCGAAACCGCTGTAGAGGGCATACGCGCCGGCAAAGAGCTTGCCGCCGTCGGTTCCTGGTTGTGCCAGCGGCCCCATGCCGGAGAGAATCATGGCGGCATTCAGAAACGCATCCAGCCATTCGAGTTTCTCGAAGTGATGGTACCCGATCATTCCCATGACCAGGGAGATCACGATCAATACGGTTCCCATGCCGACGCTGATCAGCATCCGCAGCAGGAATGCTGATCGCGACAAGAGCGGCTGCGATTTGTGTTCAATCCACGGCATGGGGTATTCTGCGTCCGATCCTATTCCACGGATTTGGTCATGAACAATGCTCCACCCGCCTCTTGAGCATGCACGGACTGAGCAAATCCGGCCGCTTCGTAGGCGCGGCGCGCTCGGAAGTTTCGTTCTTGAACTTCGAGCGTCACCTTGCAGCAGCCAAGTTCGCGCGCTTTTTGCTCGACCGCCTGCAGCAGGCGTTTCCCGATTCCCCGGCCACGATACTCCGCCACCACGGACAGATCATGAATGTTAATCAACGGTCGAGCGGCAAACGTCGAGTAGCCGCGAAAACAGACAGCGATCCCGACCGGTCGATCCTCGACGTAGGCCAGCAGGATCAAAGAGCCCGGTTGTTCCCGCAGCCCGGGCACCAGCCGTCGCAGGACATCCTCGGGAAGCCGCGCGCCACGCCCCATCGGGTCCGCGGCATAAGCGTCGACAAGTTCTGTAACGGCGCGGCGATGAGCATCGCAACCCAGATCCGCTTCGACGATCGTAATGCATGACGGATCTACTGCCATCTATTTCCTTTGCTGAAACAGGCTCCCATCCGGCATCCATCGTAGCGCACGGAAGATTCCTCGTCCAGCCTCGCGCTTTGCCGCTCCATGCCGCGCCCGCAATGTCGCCGTGCCGGCCGTCAATAACAGCCAGACGGTAATACTCGCCGGTTCGGGAACCGGCGCGACGGGCGGCGCGTCCGCTGCGAAGGTTGCCGCAAGGGAAAACTCGTCGATCGCGAGCGCGTGATCGCTGCCCAGCTCGTTGGGATCCCGCCAGCGAAGCCAGAATTCAGTTCCTGGCCCGATATCGAGTCCATGCAGGGAGCCGAACAGGGCCGAACGATTTGCCGCGAGGTTTCCGTTGAGTGCCGCGCCGCCCGCCACGTGGATCGGACTCGAAAAGTCCAGGGAGAGCGGTCCCGGCGTCCAGCCTAAATTGTCAAACGTGGTCCCGCCGATCCGGTACTCGAAATAGAGCGACTGAGCCGCGGTATTGCCGCTCTTGCGCCATTGTTCGCCCACATAGCTGATATCCAGATCCGTGATCGAACTGCTCCCGAGATTCACGAATCTCACTCCGTAGTACGGGTCGCCGATTGAGGTGCTCGACAAAGAGCCCAGCGCGCGATCCACCGCTCCAGCCAATCCAAAAGAATAGATGTCGCCTGCCGTGCTGCTCCCGGTACTTGCGGTCAGCGTACCGTCCCATATCCCTGTCGCATCCGCATACCAACCCGGTAGCGTTGCGTCGTTCGACCAGGCGACACTGCCGGAGACCGGCAGACCGTCAAACGACTGCGAGTAGCTCGCCGAGTTCTTTTCCAGTCCGATGATCGCGGCCTGAACCGCACTGCAATTGACCGCCAACAACAACATCCCTACCCAACCGATACCCACCCTGGTCATCGTTGTCACTCCGTCTGCTTGTTCGATTATCGTCACCGCAATCACTACGCTCCGGCGTCATGGCGGCCTGGCGGCGCCATGCCGATCACCGGCCGCCGCTCGCTATATAATCAACGTTGGAACGGGGCAAAAACCGACGCGCAAAACGGAAAAGATTTTTGGATTTTTCGACACTTCTCGCTGATCGCCACCAGTCGCAGAGGCGCAAAGGGAGACGGAAATAGGCAATCAGGGAAGGACTCACGCGGACAATTGACAGTCTCCTATTCTCCGAAACAATTCTTTGCGACTCTGCGCCTTTGCGAGGCTACTCTCGCAGAGCCGCAAAGACGCAAAGGAAGAGGAAATTTTTCAGCCGCGAAGCGGCGGCCCAGGCACCGAAGCACTGCGGCTGAGAGGGCGATGTGCACGGGGCCGGTCGCTATTCCGTTTGCGTCTTCGCCTGTTCGAGATTCGACAGCAACTTGCGAAATTGATAGCGAGCCGAACCGAGATGCGTCCGCCCCTTGCTCTGTTGCGCCTTCAGGCTGTTGATCGTGGTCATTCCCACCGTTTCCGGACGGTTCCGCTGAAAGAAGTCCGTAAATCGGAATTCCCATTGACTGACCTTGGCATCGAACGCAACCATCGCCGCCTGCGCGATTCCTAGCGATTGATTGATATCGCGCAGTGTATTGAAGACCCGTTGCGCCTGCAGGATATCGGTAATCACACTCTGAAAGGAAACGCGCTCCTCCGATTGATACTGGAGCGTCGTGGAGCCCAAAGCCTGAAGTACCGCGGCGAACCCGGGATCCTCGCCGGCCGGGAGCGGCGGGCAATTCGGATCGCCGTCCGTCGTCGCTGAGGCCGCTCCACTCGCCGCTCCACTCGCCACACCACTCGTGGCACCGCTCGCCGCCGCCGTGCTGGGTGCCGTCGGCGTCGCCGGGCCGGGGGATGTAGGCCGAGCAGCCTTGCCCGTCACGACAAAAACCTTACGTTCCTCGCAGAGCTGCCGGAAACGCTGCGAGCTCAAGCGGAATATTGGTTCCTGACGAAACAACCGCGAGGAGAAAAGATGGGCCGCCGGCGTACCTGGAGGATCCGATTCGGCGGTATTGAATCCGAGGTACGCCAGGAGCTGCGACGCGACCGGCGTCAGTTCGCCGCGCGCGTCCGGGCCAGCAATCGGCTCGGTCATGTAATACGTCTTGCCTTTCTCCAAGACGGGCTTGTCGAGCGGCGCAAGGGCAAGCAGCTCCCGCACCGCTCGTTCCGCAAGCAACTTCCGCTCCCGTGCCTGCCGAATCAACTCATCCATGATCTGGTGCGATTCGGAGTTTCTATTCTGCATAAACGAAATCCCGTGCCAGGTCTTTAAACTGGCTTGCCGTTGTTAAGTGCCACTCCGCCGCTATTGAATACTGTCCGGATTGACGCCCATCAATCCCACTTTGATCCCGCTTTGTTGCAGAAAACCAGTCGCCTGAGGTGATTGAGAAGGTGAATCGGACATAACAGCTCCTTGGAATTGTCGCTCTAAATTAACCCCCCTTACAGGTGAGGATCGGCACACAGTCTACGTTGCTATTTTCGCAATTGTCAAGTTTGCTCGCTCCGACGGAGAAAATCGCCACCGATGAACACGGATGAACACAGACGAGAATCGTCAGAGGCAACGCGAGGTTCTAAGCGAGGACGATGAGCGGTTCTGTCAATGTCCGATTCGCCATTCTTCCGCATGAGTTGATCTGTGTTGATCTGTGTCCATCCGTGGCCAACAATGACGAATAGGAGAGGCTCGCCACCCCTCGACAACGGATGCCAGCCAGGAACCTGGGGAGGCTATTTGCGTTTGTCGGGGAAGGGCGGGGGCGCGGGGACTTTGACGGGGTTGGCTTCCAGCGCCTTGAGGATTTCCTCGATGGCGCGATTCAACTGATCGTCAATGCCGGCGAATTCACGCGCCGGGTCGTTGTCGACCGTGATATCGGGTTCGACACCCACGCCTTCCATGACCCAATCGTCGCCGGCCAGATTGAAACGGCTGAATTCCGGCCGGTTGAGGTACCCGCCGTCGAGCAGGGGCAACGAGCCGCGGATGCCGACCACGCCGCCCCAGGATCGCTGCCCGATGATCGGTCCAAGTTTGTGCGTTCGAAAACGATAGCCGACGATGTCTCCGTCGCTGGCCGAATGCTGATCGATCAGCAGGACTTTGGGGCCCAGGACCTGTCCGGTGGGGTCGATATTGACGTTGCCATTGCGGGCAATCGTCCACATCGCCGGTTCGCGCCGCAGTCGCTCGATGATCATCGGCGAGACGTTTCCGCCGCCGTTGCCGCGGCAATCGACAATCAGCGCCTCCTTGTGGAGTTGGGCGTAATAGAACTTGGCGAACTCGTTCAGTCCGTGAGCCTGCATGTCGGGAATGTGCACGTAACCGACGCGATCGTTGGTCGCTCGCCGCACCGCCTCGATGTTGTCCAGCACCCAGTTCAAGTAGTAGAGCGGCTGTTCGTTGGCGATCGGAATCACCGTTTCGACGCGGGCATTTTCGGATTGGGGCTTGTCGTTAACGGTCAGGCGCAACGGCTTGTCGGCGCGTCCCACCAGGGCCTCGAAAAAGTCGTTGAGGTTCTTTGTTGATCGGCCGTCAACTTCCAGGATCAGGTCACCCTCGCGGACGTTGACGCCGACTTCGGTGAGTGGCGAGCGGTATTTGGGGTCCCAGTTATGACCACGGAGGATCTTGTCGATGCGATAGTAGCCGCTCGGATCGCGCGTGATGCGGGCACCGAGCAATCCCAACGGAATGCGCTCGGGAGTCGGGTAATCGCCGCCGCCCACGTAGGCGTGCCCGGCATTCAATTCGCCGATCATTTCACCCAGCACATAGGTCAGATCGGCCCGATGCCGCACGTGGGGCAACAGCGGCTCGTAACGCTTGCGCATCGCCGCCCAGTCCACATTGTGCAGATTGGGAGCATAGAAAAAGTCGCGCATCTGACGCCAGCACTCCGCATAAATCTGGTTCCATTCGGCGCGGCGGTTAAGCGCCACGGTCATATCCGAGAGGTTCAGCTTGCGATCGCCGATCTCGACCTTGCCGGATGGTAAATCCACGATGCCAAAGTCGCCCCCCATGCGTACAAGCATTTTCTTCTGGTCCGCGGAGACTCGGTAGCCAGCCACCGATCCGAGCTCCGTTTCCTTCTCCTTACTGAGATCAAACATCAGCAGCTTGTCCTTGCGCTGGTAGTACAACTGATCCTTGACCGATGTGAGGTTTCCGTAGGTGGAAGCGGCGGTGGGAAGCACCACGATCCGTTGCTGCAAACCGTCGGCATCAACCTGCAGCGCGGAAACTTTCTTGTCATTCTTCTTGTCGGCGCCCGCGCCCCCATCCTTGGGCTTCTCGGCGGAACCCTTGTCGGACCCCTTGTCGGAACCCTTGTCGGGCTCCGCGGCATCGTCGGTCTTCAGTTTGACTTCATCGGACTTGGGAGCGAACGGCGATGGGGTCTGCTTCGCCAAGGTCACCAGATAGATCCGCTGCTGGTCGTTGTAGACGTGATTCCATTCGCTGTTGCCGTAAGTGGGATTGAACGATCGTTCCGAGACGAAAAAAAGATACTTGCCGTCGCTGCTGAATTCGGGCGAGCCGACATCAAACCAGCCATCGGTGACCGGGAGCGAGTTTTTGGCTTCCAGCGAATAGATCTGAATCGTGGGAAATCGGCGCGGTTCCGGTTGCGTGTACGCCAGCCAGGCGCTGTCCGGTGACCAGGCAAAATCGCGGATTTCGAACGCCTTCGATTGGGCGACCACGACCATCTGCTTCGATTCGACCTGCACGTATTGCAGCCGGTTGAGTTTGTCGGTCCAGGCGATTTTGCTGGAGTCGGGGGACCAGCCGAGTTCGTATTTATAGGTGTCGGCGCCGGTGGTCAATTGGCGAGGTTCGCCCAGGCCGTCCTGCGGTCGAATCCAAATCTCTTCTTCGCCGGTCTGATCACTGACATAGGCGATCCAGCGACCATCAGGGGACCAGGTGGCATTGCGTTCGTGCACGCCGGGCGAGCGGGTCAGGTTACGAGTAGCGCCGTTTTTCGCCGGCAGGCTGAAAATGTCGCCCCGCGCCCCGATCACCGCTCGAGAACCATCAGGAGCGACATCCCACGAGGTTGTTTCTTTTGAAACGTCGCGCCGAGCGTTGCGGCCGATCGCCTGGTCCTCATGGATTTCAATCGAGATCTTCTCGGCCTTCTCCGTGGCAAGATCGAAGCGATAAATGTAACCGCCGTTTTCAAAGACAATCGCGTTGTCGCCAAGCGATGGGAACTTGACGCCAAACTCGGTAAATTGGGTAAGCTGCCGCGTCTGATTGGTCGTCAGGTCCAGCACAAACAGATTGAGTTGCCGATTTTCGTCCCGCTCGGAAACGAAGTAGATGCGATCGCCACGCCACATAGGAAAGATGTCTTGAGCCGGTTCTTCAAACAACCGGGTCGTCTGTTTCGTTTCGAAGTCGTACAGCCAGAGATCGTCCGCCTGTCCGCCGCGATAGCGTTTCCAGGTACGGAATTCCCGGAAGACCCGGTTGTAGACCAGTTTGCTCCCGTCGGGTGAAAAGCTGCACCAGCCTCCCCTTGGTAACGGCAGCGTTTCCGGAATCCCACCGCCAAGTCGCGCCAGCGTCAATTCGCCTTTGAACGGGTTCCATTGGTTCCGGCGCGAGCGATAGACGACGGTTTCATTGTCGCGCCAGGTCATGACGATATTGTTCGGCCCCATTCGATCGGAAACATCGTCGCGGTCCAACGTCGAGGTAAACGTCAGGCGTCGCGGCTCCCCGCCTTCCGCAGGCATGACATAGACTTCCGTATTGCCGTCATACTGAGCGGTAAATGCCAGCAGTTTCCCATCCGGGGAGAAACGCGGGAACATCTCGTAGCTCTTCGGGTCGCTGGTCAATCTTCGGGCGACTCCCCCTTGTCCCGAAACGGCATACAGGTCCCCGGCGTAGCCGAAGACGATGCGTTCGCGGTGGATCGTCGGAAATCGCAGCAGGCGCGCCTCTTCGGCCGAAGCAGTTTGGCTGGTTACCAGCGAAACAAGAAGCGATAGTGTCAACAGCGGCAAGTGGATTGGGGATCGGATGCGATTCATGGATCGAAGATTTGAAGCAGGGATTGTGAGGATTGTGAGTTGTCGGGGGGTACGCTCTACCGGGGAACGAGCCGGCTGAGGGTGCTGAGGGTGCAGCCTAATTGCGGCGTCTCAGGGATGCAACTCCCAATCCTAGGTCACGGCCGAGCGGTCCTGAAACGGTCCACAACAGCATTTCAAGCCGCCGGTCAGCCGATGCGGTTGCTAGCAGCGAGCAGCGAGCAGCGAGCGGCGAGCGGTCGTTCCTACGTCGTTTTCCCGGCCCGCGTCGAAAACTGCTCTTTTGCCTGAATCGCCATCGCAATAATATCCGCCCCATTCGACCGCCTCCGGCGGCCGTTCCGATGCTGTTTTGCAGGAGACCGCAAATGAGAACTCCGACTGGGTGTCGACTGATTGCTTTGTTCACCGCGATTGCGATCGCCATCCCCCATCCCACCTTGGCGACCGACACACCGGGGGTGAATGGGGCCAAGTTGCCCTCCAACATCAAAATCCCCGACTTGACGCTCGGTGATAAAGGGGCCCTGACCGGGCAGGCGGTGGATGCCCAGGGCAAGCCGAAAGCAATGTATCGAATTCGCGTCGAACAGCATGGCGAGAAGATCGGGGAAACCGCAACCGACGCCAAAGGGCGCTTTCGCGTGGAGCAACTGCGGGGCGGAGTCTGCCACGTGATTACGGACGACGCGACGTTCGTCTGCCGTTGCTGGACGGAGGAGACCGCGCCTCCGGCATCCCGAACCCAACTGCTTGTCATTTCCCAGGAAGGTGTCGAGCGAGGTCAACGGCCGATCGGCGAGGCGATCGGTAATCCGCTTCTGATCGGCACCGTGATTGCCGCGGCCGTAGCGATCCCGATCGCGATTCACAATTCCAGCAACAAGCGTAACGGCAGTTGAATTCGTGACCAGTAGTTCCAAACAGCCGTTCCCGGCCTGGCGTCGATCGGTACCTGGCACGCCGCATGATGTGTGCCAGGCTGTGGTCTGCCTGTGTCTCGGCGTGATTCTCGGTACTTCCCAGGGATGCCAGCGGCCAATGCACATGGCCGGCAGCCTGCCACGCGAATTCGCAGCGCCACATCGTGCCAATGTGCAGCGCACCGACCTTTCGAAACTGGCGCGCGCGCCCGGGACCAGTGAAGTGATTCGTCCTGGGGACGTGCTCGACGTCCTGATCATGACCGGGCTGGAGGAGCGGGCGGTGGAACCGGTGCCGACGCGTGTCACGGAGGATGGGACGTTGCAGGTACCATTGGTCGGCGATGTTCCTGTGGCGGGCCTGGAATTGTCCCAGGCCGAACGGGTTGTCCACGCGGAGAGTATCCGGCGGGGAATGTACAGAGCGCCGCAGGTGGCGTTGATGATGAAGGCGCGTCGTACGAATCTGGTCACGGTCGTGGGCGCCGTTGAATCGCCAGGACTCAAGGAACTCTCCGCCTCCCAAAGCGATCTGTTGTCGGCGCTAGTGGCGGCGGGTGGGTTGTCGAAAGACGCCAGTTCGATCATCGAAATCCGACATCCATCCGATGATGCCGGTTTGTCGCAACGCGCCGCGGGCGAACTCGAACTGGCTTCCCGCGCGGCGGGCCCTCTCGCCGACCAGGCGACGTCGTTGACTTCCGCGCATCGGACGCTGCGCATCGATCTGGAAAACCCACCGGTCAACAGTGGCCGCGATTTCGACCTGCGCGACGGATCGGTGGTGATGGTAATGAAGCGCCCGGAGGAATATGTGCATGTGATGGGACTGGTCAAGAAAGCGGACCAGTTCAAGTTTCCAGACGACCAGGAAATGCGTCTGCTCGACGCAATCGCCATGGCAGGAGGCCGTTCCATGGAGATCGCGGACAAGGTGCGGATCATCCGCCGAGCCGGCAACCCCGACGCTCCGCCGATACTAATCCAGGCCTCCGTCCGGGAAGCCAAACAGGATGCCAGCGCCAATCTGCGCCTGGCGCCCGGGGACGTCGTCAGCGTCGAAGAGACTCCGACGACGTTTGTCGTCGGCACGATTCGCGAGTTTGTCCGATTCGGTTTCACCAGCGCAATACCGGGACTCTGATCCGTGTCGAGGATCGCATCGTCGTAAACGGGGGTCGGTAGTGTACGAACATTCGGCGGAGGGATCGGTCAGCGTGGTGGTCGACGAGGGCCGCACGGGGCACGACGTGATGGAGGCGGTGGTGCGATTCGTGCGCACGATCCGCTATCGTCGCGTACAGATGCTCGCCACGATGATCGTCGTCGCTGCGATCGGTGCGCTCTACTACCTCGCCGTGCCGCGAGTCTATCAGGCCCATGCGGCCCTGTTGGTCACGCAAACCGGGAGCGATGTCTGGAATACGGCGATGGCCGCCGACGGCAACAGCCTCGACACACTGATCCCGACGCACGAGCGATTGTTCCACAACTCCGTAGTGGTCGACGAGGTGCTGAAGCAACTCAACCAGCTGCCCCCCGAACTGCGCATCGACTTCGCCGCTTCCCGGCGCTCGGAATGGGGGGAAGTCCTGCGCAAGCGACTCAGCGCCAAAGGCATTCGACAGACCAATCTGATCGAAATCAACTACCGGTCACAGAGCCCCGAAGCGGCCAGGGCGATCGTGGAGATCGTGGTCGACGCCTACCTCGAATTTATCGAGCGGCACCATAAGGATGTTTCGGCGGAAGTGGCGGGAATCCTCGATCAGGAACGGTCGAAGGCCGAAGAGCGGCTGATACAGCGGCAGGAGGAGTTATTGTCGCTGCAGCACGAGTTGCACGACCTGGGAATCCGCGAGAATACGCATATTGTGCATCCGGCCGTGCAGCGTGTCGTTTCTCTAAACGAAGAACGGATACGGATCCAACAGGAACTGGTCGGCCTGGAAGCGACACGCAGCGCCGTGCAGAGGACCACAAGTCACGGCGGTAACCTGCGGCAGCATCTGCTCAGCCTGGAGCCGCTGGTCGGGCGCGAAATCGTGATGAACGCAATGGGACTCGACCCCCATTCGTCCGAAATGGCCACCGCCCTGCAGAAGAAAGTGCTGGACGATCAAGCGCGCCTCGACACCCTGCGCAACCACTACGGCGACCGCCACCCGGAAATCCTGAAATTGACTCGGTCGATCGAGAGTTCCCGCCGATATCTGGACGAACTTCAGCAGCGCGCCGGCTCGCTCGGCCAGGACCAGCAGGATACCCGGTTGGGTCCGATGCTGCTGTCGATTATCCAGGAGCGATTGGCAAAAACCAATGCGCACGCCGAGCGACTGGAGGATCAGTATCGAGACGCCGAGGCGGAGGCGATTCGCCTGAATGACCGCCGCGCCCAGATCGCCATGCTCGAATCGGAAGTCGATCGGCAGCGCGAGTTGCACGACATGCTGGTCAATCGCATCGCCAGCATCGATCTGCGGAGCAGTGGCCGGGGTGATGTTCGCGTGGCCGTGGTCAGCGAGCCGGCTGTCCGGCCGCGCCCGGTGTCTCCCCACCTGTCCTTCGTGGTCAGCGCGACGCTGATCGGCGGGTTCCTGCTCGGCGCCGCGTTGGTCCATGCACTCGATCTTCTCGATGACCGCTTCCGAACTCCCGAAGAACTTCAGGAACAGTTGGCGACGCCGGTGCTGGCGGTGATCCGCGAGCTGACGGACGACTCCGAGACGGTGGGAATCGATTCCCTGCGCGTCTGCGCCGCGGGCGCCGAGGGGGAGACGGAGGCATTCCGCACCCTGCGCACCACGATCGCGTTTTCCTCCGACGAACTGCGCTGCATCGCGGTGACCAGTGCGGAACCGGGCGACGGAAAGACCACCGTGCTTGCCAATCTGGCCGCCGCGTTCGCCCAGGCCGGAAAACGCACCTTGATTATCGACGCCGACATGCGTCGGCCCGGATTGAGCAAACGATTTGACCTGCGCCGCATGCCCGGCCTTTCCGATATCCTGCGCGGTGAAGGCGATATCGCGGAGGTTTGCCCGCCCCGCATCGTTCCCAGCGGATTGGCTCGACTGGAGATCCTTCCCGCCGGCCGCAAGCCACTCGACCCATCCGAATTGCTGGGACGGAATCGGATGGCCGATCTGATTGCCTGGGCGGAGTCGCAGTACGAACAGGTCTTGATCGATTGTCCGCCCGTGCTTGCGGCTACCGACGGCGCCATCGTCGGTCGACAATCGGACGGTGTGATCCTGGTCGTGCAACCGGAAAAAAACCACCGGCGGCTGGTGCTGCGAGCCGCCCAGGGATTACGCGGAATGCAGGTATCGATCGCCGGAGTCGTCGCCAACAAGGTCAGCCCGGCCGCCGAAAAAGGCAATTACGGTTATGGCTACGGATACGGATATGGCTATGGAGAGGGCTATGGCAACGATGCGCGGGATGGCGACGAGTTGCCAGCCGACGAACCGTATGAGGCTATCGCCGATACACGAGAAGATGAACGCGACGCGGCAAGGATCAGGCCCGGCGCGATCGCCAACGCGAGTACCGGCGCGAGTACCGGCGCGGATACTGGCGCTGGGTCCGTTGCCGGTGTTTCCGATGGCCCGGCCGAACAAATCCATCCCCGTGATGCCGCGAACGCTGATCGAACCGAGCCGGCGTCGCACCATGTAGAAACGACGATCGCACCTGCCGGTCCGCCGATCCGCCGGATGCGCGTCACTCCGCGTCGAGCCGCCTGACTCGTCCGCGTTGCGGCCGCCCGACAAGATAGGGAATTCCAATCGAGAACCGCACCATGGATAGGCTGAATCGCGATTCCGATTGCCAGGTCCGAGGGCAGCAGATTCGCTCACCGGTTGCGGCAGGAGCCAACGCTGGGCGTCACGAAACAAAACAGTTGACGCCCCATATTGCCGGCTATTGCCTGCGAGCGGTCGACTACGCGATCTGCACGGCAGTATTCCTGATGCCGCTCTTTCTTGGCGGACGCTATGCGTCCGGACACTTTCTATTCGTTATCGCGGTCGTGCTGGCAATGCTGCTGTGGCTTGCGGGCCAACTGATCAGTAGTCGCGCCATTCGCGGCTCGTGCGGCCTGGATTGGGTGATCGTCGCGGCAACACTGCTGATCGTCATGCAGTTACTTCCCTGGCCTCGAGCCGTGTTGGAACATCTGTCGCCCGGAATGGCGGCCCGCCTGCCGCTTTGGGATCGCGCCGAAACGGCAGTGGGACTCCGCAACTGGCAACGCGTCAGCTTCGCACCAATCGCCACACAGACCAGCCTTTCCACTTTGTGGGCCTATGGTGGCCTGCTGTTCCTGATCTACAACCGGATTCGAGCGCCCAAGGACTGGGAAATCTGGCTGCAGCGCATCGCCATCGCTACGGTCGCGCTGGCCGCACTGGGGATCGCGCAGTTCGCGGCGGGGAACGGCAAGTTTCTCTGGGTCTATAGTCACCCGGTTCGTGACGTATCGGAGGCGGTCCAGGGACCGTACGACAACGAAAATCACTTTGCCCAGGTGATGGCCCTTGGCCTTGGGCCCTTGTTATACAGCCTGCGGCGCTGGAACGGCGAGATTGCGCGTCGAACCGCGCCTGCGCGACTGCCCGTTTGGGGGCGCGCTTTGGCTTCCGCCGGATCGCTTGCCGTCGTGTTGACCGCCGGACTACTGACCTTCTCGCGCGGCGGAATGATCGCGCTGGGCGTCGCCGCCGTGAGTTGCCTGAGTGGATTCATCGCGGCCGGCTTCCTGAACCGGAGCCATACGATCGGCTTGATCGCTGCCTCCCTGTTGGCGGGCACGGTGCTGGCCGGTTACGACGGACCGCGACTGGCCGCGCAACTGCAGACCCTCGCCGGCTCCACCTGGGACGAAATCGATCACGGTCAAGTGCGACGGCGGATCTGGGCGGCATGCCTGCAAGGCAGTCGGGAATTCCCGATCCTGGGCGTGGGTGTCGGCGCACATGCAGTCGCCTATGAAACCTGGTTTGAGCCGAAGCGCGATGAGTGTCAGTTCGATCATGCCGAAAACGGATACCTGCAGATTCTCTTCGAAGCAGGCCTGGCCGGCATCACGATCCTGGTTCTCTGCCTGGCCCAGGTTGCCGGCAAAGTCTGTACCGCCTGGCGGAGGCTGCGCTCGGCCGATGAACGGGCGGCCGTGGCCGCCATCGCAAGTGCGCTGCTGGCCAGTTGCGTACAGTCGTGCGCCGATTTTGTCTGGTACATACCGGGATGCATGGCGCTGACGGTGTTGCTGGCCGGCCTGCTGTTCGCAATCGAGGGCGGACCGCTGCCACGGACTGTCGATCGGCGACTCCATCGCTGGAACTGGGGCGTCGCGCTCGGCGCGGTGCTGCTCGCGGCGGTACTCTTTGCCGGGAGCCAATGGGGAAGCGTACGAGCAGCGTCGGCCGCCGATCAGTTTCTCGCCTGCTGCGTGGTCGCTGACCGGCTCGAAGCGGTCCATGATCCGTTGGACGGCACTTCGATCGAGCAACCGGACGACGGGACTTCCTGGCAAGACACGGAAGAACGGATCGCGCTGGCCGAGGCGGTCATACATCGCGATCCGGCAGACGCGCTGATGCACGTCCGACTGGCGCGGCTCTACCTGATGCAATTTGATCAGTGCCAACAGGCGTCGGCGGTGCCGTTGGGCGTCACGCAGATACGCGAGGCCGCGTTGGCGTCGCGTGCCAAGTTTCAATCGCTGGCGGAGCAGAATGCATGGCTGGACCGCGTGGTCGGCGACAGTCGCATTTGGCTGGAACGGGCATTGCGGCATGCGCGGCAGGGACTGAGGCTCTGCCCGCTGCTCGGTGAGGGCTACGTTACGCTGGCCGAAGTGGCATTCATGGAAGGCTACGGCGAAGGGATGCGGCGACGGCTGGTTGGTCAGGCCTTGGCAGTCCGTCCTCGAGACGGATCGGTTTTGTATTTCGCCGGCAGCGAAGCGGCGCTGCGCGGTGACATTGAAAACGCCTTGCGCCACTGGCGGGAGGCCGGCTCGACCAGCGTATCGGTCCAACGGCGTGTGTTGATTCAGCTCGACCGGCAGGTACCGGTCGACTTCCTGCTGCAGAATTTTTCGCTCGACGTCGACACTCTCGGCTGGTACTACGCCCAACTGCGCGGCAGCCAGCGGGAGGACGAATGGCGCTCGGTCGGCGTCAGGCTTGTCGAGGAGCTTTCCGCAAGAGCGGCAACCGAGCGCGGCAGTGCCGCTGCCCATTGGTGGCGGGAAGCGGAAACAATTTACCGTGAGTTGGGGCAAACGCGCGACGCGATCAAGGCTCTGCAAAGGGCCGTGCTGTGCGCGCCGGAACGATTCGACGGTCATCGATCCCTGGGATACCGCTTGATGGACGAGGGAGAGTGGGAAGCGGCGCGAAGCGAATTCGAATGGTGTCTGCGCCGCCACCCGGACGACGACGCGCTGCGACAAGCGCTGGCCGCCTGTCGAAGGCAACGATTGCCAGGCCGCGCGGCAGGGGAGAGTGAACCGGCCGCGGGCACCCCGCTGCCGTCGCGACCCGCAAACCGAATCGTCGCCGGCGAACTTTAGATTTGGACCAGGAGGCGAAGAAAGATGAGCCAGAAACATCGTTCGGAATGGCTGAACTTGCTGCGCGGTTGGGCCGCGCGATGGCGTCATGATCTGCATGATCTGGCAGCCATGTTGGCCGTCGTTCCGATCCTGGCCGGCGTCCATCTAATGGCTTACTGGCTGCGGTTCGACGGAGCCCTTGGCTCCACCGAATGGCAGGCGATCAGCCGCAATCTGCCGATGCTGGTCGTACTCAAGATCTGCGCCTTGACCTGGTGCGGCGTGCTGCGAGGCTGGAGCCGCTGCGTCACCTTCCATGATCTGATGGCGATCACCAAAGCCAGTACGGCGGGTTCCGTGCTGCTCGCACTGGCAGACTATCTCAGCACGCCCGGAACCCAGATCTCTAGAACCGTATTTCTGCTCGACTGGAGCGGCACGCTGTTCGCGATCGGCGTGATGCGATCCTGGAGCCGTATGTGGCTCGAACGACGCGGATTGCCGGGCCGATCCGACGAAGTGCCGGTGATCATCGTCGGCGCGAACGACTCCGGTGAAGCCCTGCTGCGCTCCATCCGCCGCAATCGCAGCCTGCGCTACCGGGTTCTCGGGTTCATTACCGACGATCGAAGCTGCCTGAACAGCTGCATCGACGGAGTACCGGTGATCGGCGAATTGCACGATACCTGCGCCCTCGCAGCGCGACTTTGCGTGACCGAAGTCCTGATCACCGCGGGCGAACTGTCCGGCCGGCGCGTACGGCGACTGGTGGAAGAGGCCCGGCGAATGGGAGTCAGCGTCAAGGTCGTGCCTAGTCACGAACAACTGCTGCATGGCGATATTGATGTGCGGCCACGGTCGGTGTCGATCGAGGACCTGTTGCGTCGGGAACCGGTACGACTGAATCTGAGCAAGCTGCACAACTGGCTGGACGACCGTGTGCTGATGGTGACCGGCAGCGCCGGCAGTATTGGCTCCGAAATCTGTCGCCAATTGATGCAGTTCAATCCTCGCCGCATCGTGCTGGTCGACCGTTCGGAGAATGGCCAGTATTTCCTGGAGCGGGAATTGCAGGCCGCCCGAACGGGAATCGAATTGGAACTCTGCATCGCCGACGTCGGCGACGCCATGCGCATGAGCCAACTGATGCGCGAATATCGACCCCAGATCATCTTTCACGCCGCCGCCTACAAGCACGTGCCGTTGATGGAGTCGCACCCGGGTGAGGCGGTAAAGAACACCGTGTTCACGACGCGATTGATGGCCGACCTTGCGCATCAGAACGGCGTCGAATCGTTCGTAATGATCTCGACCGACAAAGCGGTCAATCCGACCAGCGTGATGGGCGCATGCAAGCGGGCCGCGGAGTTGTATGTACAGGCGCTGGCCGAACATTCAAACTGCCACTTCGTCACCGTGCGATTCGGAAATGTGCTCGACTCGGCCGGCAGCGTTGTTCCTGTTTTCCGCGACCAGATCCAGCGAGGCGGGCCGGTGACCGTCACCCATCCCGAGATGATCCGCTATTTCATGACCATCCCCGAAGCTTCCCAATTGGTCATTCAGGCCGGAGCAATGGGCAACGGCGGAGAAATCTTTGTGCTCGATATGGGCGAACCGGTGCGGATCGTCGATTTAGCGCGGGATATGATCCGATTGTCCGGACTGGAACTGGGACGCGATATTGAGATCGAATTCACCGGAATCCGACCGGGCGAAAAGCTGTTCGAGGAGTTGCACGTGGCCGGCGAACGGCATCTGCCGACTTCGCATCCGAAAATCCTCGTCGCCGAATCGCATCCGACAGTCTACCGCTCGATTCTGGCCGACGTCGTGGCACTCTGCGAATCGGCCGATGGGCCACGCGATCGGATCTACGATCGACTCCGGCAACTCATTCCGCAGTACCGGCGGCCGATATCGCCGAACTCTGTCACCGACCGCGCAAGAGCGGCCTGAGCAGCTACGGACGTCGGTCGATTCCAGGTTTGCCACGGTCGACATCCTGTGCGTTTGCCAATTCGACGATCGACGCTCAGCAGGCAGCTTCGCCGCCCCATTTCCCGCCCTTTGCGCAAAAGTTTGCCCTTTGCCGGACAACCGACTATCATCTCGGGCATCCGGCCGCATGGCCAAATCATAGCGTTTCATTTACTTTCATTGCGTTCATTTGAGGAGACATTCATGCGTTACTTGCTGCTGATCTCTTTAGTTATCGGAAGTAGTGCCGTCCATCTGCGCGCGGAACAGCCGAAGTCAGTCCGAAATAGCGCCGGAATGAAGTTGATCCTGATTCCAGCGGGACAGTTCACAATGGGTTCCGCCAAGAAGCACGAGGGTGTCCCGGACGAAACCCAGCACGAAGTCATCATCAGCAAGCCCTTTTATATCGGCGCTTTTGAGGTAACGCAGGGTGAATGGAAGAAACTAATGGGATCGAATCCGAGCCATTTTCAAGGCGACAAGTTGACGATGCGCCGGACACAAGCCGGCAAACCGCTGAAGATCGACAGCGGGAGATATCCCGTCGAGAGTATCAGCTGGGTGGAGGCGGTCGAATTCTGCAAGAAGCTCTCCGAGTCACCGGCAGAAATGAAGGCGGGACGCGTCTATCGACTGCCGACGGAAGCCGAGTGGGAATATGCGTGTCGCGCTGGAAGTCAACATGATTACGCATTCGGAGAAAAACCCGAGCCGCTCCCCAAGAACGATTGGGTCCTGAGTAACTCCGAGGGCCACACCCATCCCGTGGGCGAGAAGAAGGCAAACGCCTGGGGACTGTTCGACGTGCATGGCAACGTTCGCGAGTGGTGCGAAGATAACCTCGACGTCTACCCGACCGGTGAAGTCAAAGACCCGCGCGGCCCCAAATCCAACCTCAGCGGTAATCGTGTGTTTCGCGGAGGAAGCTGGCACAATGCACCCGAAATGTGTCGAATTTCGCTGCGCAGCAGCGGATTGCCGATCGATAAAAACTATCAAATCGGTCTGCGCATCGCCGCCGACGTCCCGGACGGCGAATCGGCGACAGCCGCCGAGCCCAAAGACGACAAGTAATGCTTCCGGGGAACGGGGAACGGGCAACGGGCAACCGGGAGTTGTGGCGTAGCCAAATGTTAGCCCGGCCGAGGGGATTGCGATTCCTTATTGCAGTCGTTTTCAATGCGTGAAGCGCGGATCGACGTGCCGCACTCTGTTGTCGCGAGCCGGCGGTTCGTGACCTCAAGAATCACCATAACGACGGGGCACACCGTCACAGCGACGCGCCTCGCTTTTTCCGCCGATAATGACAGATGTCCAAGGACAGCAGGTCGAGCAGCGATTCGCCGCCCGACAGGTCGTCCAGAGGGTCGCTTACCTGGCTCGGGTCACTGCCGCAAGACTCCCAACCGCGGTCATCGCGATCGATCGCCACGTTCCAAACCGGATCGCCTTCGCCCTCACCATTCCCAGCGAGGCGATGGCGGTTGAGATAGTTGATCACTAGTACGGCATCCAGCGGGTTCAGCACTCCGTCGCCACTCGTGTCCAACATGGGGTTGAACGTCGACGCATGCAACAACCCCTCCGCACTGGCCTCCGCGTCCGCCTTGGGCCTGGCATTCAGTGCATTAATGACGAGGATTGCATCCAATGGCGTGATCAGTCCGTCGTTGGACGTATCGAGCGGGTGCCGTGTCGAGACCGATTCCGCGGATGCCGACTGCTTCGACTGAATCGACTGCATCACCTGCGCGTCGAGCGACACCGGCTGGTCGTTGCTCACGACATCCAACACGTATTCCCAGGCCGGTTTCGTCGACGCCAACAGTAACTGTTTCGTGATTTCGTTCAGTCCCAGCTCCGCAAAATTGTAGCCGACCAGCTGTTCCTCGCCGGACAATTGCAGATCATAGAAGCGATCATTGGCCACCTTACCCAGGGCCGGAGTTCCACGCGAATCGATCCCGTCGACAAACGAACGAGGATGATACTCCCATACGATGTACGTCCCGCCGGCCAGGTCCTGGAAACTGTAATTGCCTTGGGCGTCGGTGCGAACGACACGCGTGACCGGACCTTCCAGAGCGATGACCACATTGGGCATCCCCATTTCAGCGTTATCACGAATGCCGTTGTTGTTCAGATCCAGGTAGACCGATCCGGCAATGGAACTGACACCGCCGCCCACCCCGCGAAGCTTGATCGTCACCGTTGCCGTCGACTCCGAACCGACAGCGTCGCGCATGCTATAGGTAAACGAATCAAAAGCCGATTGCCCGGAACGCAACGATTCAAACCGGCCGTTCGGATCGTAGCGATAGCTGCCGTCCGACCGCACCAGCACGATCGCGCCGGAACTCAGCGTCAGCGCTGATCCCACCGCCGCCGGCTGCCCGTTGACCGCCACCACCGATTTCGTGTCGCCCGCGTCGACGTCGCTGTCGTTCGCCAACAGGCCCGGAGCGGCAACCATCAACGACTGATCCTCGCCGGTTTCTCCCATGTCGTCGACCGCGCGTGGGGCGTCGTTAACGCCGTGGATGGTGATCGTCGCCGTTGCCATCGACTCTGAACCGGCGGCGTCGCGCATGCTGTAACTGAACGAATCGCGAACCGTCTGCCCGGAACGCAGCGATTCAAACCGACCGTTCGGATCGTAGCGATAGCTGCCGTCCGACTGCACCAGCACGATCGCCCCGGAAGGCAGCGTGAGCGCCGATCCCACCGCCGCCGGCTGACCGTTGACCGCCACCACCGATTTCGTATCGCCCGCGTCAACGTCGGTGTCGTTCGCCAGCAGGCCCGCGGGAGCAACGATCAACGGCTGGTCCTCGCCGGTTTCCCCTGCGTCGTCAACAGCACGTGGCGCGTCGTTGGCGCCGTGGATGGTGATCGTCGCCGTTGCCATCGACTCTGAACCGGCGGCGTCGCGCATGCTGTAACTGAACGAATCGCGAACCGACTGCCCGGAA